>Ga0315298_1002029_pt1 | contig 35746 bp, 27 predicted proteins | sample WHS_1_MG_FD_203077 | JGI IMG/M metagenome (GOLD analysis project Ga0315298, IMG submission 203077) | Extremophilic microbial mat communities from Washburn Hot Springs, YNP, Wyoming, USA - WHS_1_MG | ecosystem: Environmental > Aquatic > Thermal springs > Hot (42-90C) | place: USA: Wyoming...
AGAGTTGGCTGCAGAAGTTAGACAGTTGCAAAAAACTAATTTAACAGGTGAAGCTCTTCGCCACCAACTTTATGAAACAATTTCAAGAAGAGTAAAAAATTTGATGTGCCATATCAGTCCATATGAAACTTAAAAATTAGTTTAACCCTCTTTGAATTCAATGCTGATAGAAGCGCCATACTATTACATGAAATATTAGATTGTTTGTAGTTAGGAACGCGGTAGTTTGCAACCTCTGGATTATGTGGGTAATAATCTAGCCTACTTATGTAAGACGGCGTCCTTCTCACAGCCTCGGATATTGTGAGATTATCTTCAATTAAATGTTTAAGTAAATGTGAGATCGCGTTATCATTGTCAGTTTTTTCAATCCATCCATTCCAGCTAATGAACACTTTGGCACCTTTATTTATGAAGGACTCAGCAGTTTTGTAATAATTAGGGTTTAGTCCATTACAACTCATGAGAATAATGACGGTGTCTTCAAATTTCCCACTCATACATTCCTCAACAAATTTTGGTGTTATCGCATAATAAAGGATTGGATCGCCCGTGATATTACATAACTTAAGTTGTTCTTTAGAGTATTGCTCATATTTTCCGTGAACGTATTTCTCAGAAGAGCATATGGCAACATATTGTTCCGGGTCTAATGCTGAATGCGCCCTCCAAATTATCAGCTTATAATTTAAAGTTGCAAGTTTACTGTATTGTTCTACCGTAGCATTGTCTGAATAGTAGTCAACGCTTGGAAATCGTTGGCTCAATAACATTTTCGCATATTCAATAAATGTTTCATTTTCCCAGCGTGAGATATCAGATAGTTGACTACTGCTTAACTGATCTATTATCGCGGCTTTAATTGGAAGCGTTACCCTGTTTTCATGGGAATGCCAAAAAAGTTGGTATAATACTGCACCCAGAATCATTGTTGTTGCCAAAGCTATTGAAATCGCTAGAAACCTCTTGTTTAGAGGATGTTTCTTTGCCTCCTTTTCATGGACCTTCATAGTTTTTCGAGTTTTTTCCGACATGGCTACTCATCCTTCGAATGGTTTGTCAAGGTATAAGGTATAAGAAGAGGTGAAAAGGTTTTTTACATACGCGTATAATGTCCATTTCAATCATCAAATTTGTTTTTCCTTTTTGCACGTTTTACAGCGTTTTCAAACGCGGATTTTTCTGCCATCGCCTTCAACTCTTTTCTTTCAACATTTGATGGAAGCCATGAACCTGCCTTTTCATGAGGTTTGGTTGGCAATGGTATCGTTACGAAGAAGCTTCCCGCTGGAATTATAATCGCTTTTGTGCCTCTTACGCCTAACTCTTTAGGAATGGTTAATCTACCTCTTTCATCAACCGTGACCACAGACACGACTTTTACCCTATTAAAAAATTTTAACCATAAATAATAAAATTTTGCCTAAAAAGCAAAACCTCGTTCGCATGAAATTTATCAGAAGACTATGTGAGAAAAACTTACTTTCTTCTGCGTTTTGTTAGGCTTAAAAGCGAGCCAAATGAGGTTATCAGCATTGTGTAAGCGATTATAGGCGTAATTGGAGCATTTTTAGCCAATGAAACTGAATATCCGCCTACTGGTACTGATGAGACTGTTACTTTTGCCGGGTCTGATTGGGCTGTGTTGCCAGCCGCGTCAGTGACTTTTAGGAAAACATAGTATATGCCTGTTGCTGTGGGCTTGAATGTCCATGTTGTGGTGTTTGCCCCTGAAACTGGTTGGTTATTTAGGTACCATTGATATGTGTATGGTGGTGTTCCACCGCTGACAGTTGATGTGAAGGTTACCTGTTGGCCTAATAGGATTGAGGCGGACACGGGGCTTATTGAAACAGTTAGCGGCTTTGGAGCAGCCTTAAAGAAGGCTTTTAGAACGTAGTTTGCGTTCATTGTTACCGTGTATGTTGTAGTTGTGCCAACGTTTGTGCCGTTAAGCTCCCAATGGTCAAACACGTAGCCGTTGCTTGGAATAGCTGTTACTTGGACTTGGGAGCCCGCTGCGTAACTGTATGTGCCTGGAGCTGGATTTGTTGTACCTCCTGTGGTGGTTTCAATTTTAAGCCTGTAGGTTGTCACTTGTGGCGTGTAGTGGGCTGTCGCTGTATGGGGTGCGTTCATAGTAACGGTTATTGTTGTTACTCCTGTGCCTTGGGGTGTTCCGTCGACATCCCAGTATTGGAATGTGTAGCCTGAAACTGTTGGGGCGGTTAGCCGGACACTTTGCGACTGATCGTACCATCCTTCGCCCGGTATTGTTATTATGGCAGGCGGGTCTGTTCGCACAGTAAGATAATATTGGGTCTTCCAGTTGGCTACAGCCGTCTTCGGACCATTCATTGTTATTGGGTTGCTTTGTGCATAATTGTCTCCTGAGGCGTCTCCGCTCCAGTTTGTGAATACTCTGCGGGTTCCGTTTCCATGGTCAACCATGCCCGTGTCAAGCCATGCGTGGGCTGTTGATCCACTTGGATACCAGCCTTCACCGCCCACTGTGCCGAAGGGGGAGAGGACCGTCAAATAATACTCCAGTCTATAGTGGGCGGTGGCCGTATGATTAGCATCCATACCAACAGTTATTGGATTTCCATTTACCTGTGTTCCGTCAACATCCCAGTATAGGAACTTGTAGCGTATACCCGTTGAAACTGGAACCGGGTCCGGAGCCGTTAAGGTGACTTGTGTGCCTTCGTTGTACCAGTTTTCTCCAGGAATTGTTGTTATGCCTTCTGGGTCTGTTTTAACTTTTAGGTAATATCTTTTTGGAACAACCGTTATGGTGTGTGTTTCTATGTCCCATCTGCCTTCGCTGTCGGTGACGTTTAATGTGACGAGGTAGTCGCCAGTTTCTGCATAAACATGTGTTATAATGGGTTGGTCTGTTTGTACCATTGGTGTTCCGTCACCGAAGTTCCATGCGTAGCTGATTATAATTCCGCCGTCAGCGGTGGATGATGAAGCATTAAATGTTACTGTTTCTCCCTTTTGCGGATAATAGGGGGTCCACCAGAAATCGGCAATCGGCACTTTTTCCACAGTTATTTGCTGGGATGCTGTGTCCCATTTTCCTTCGCTGTCGGTGACGTTTAATGTGACGGTGAACGTGCCGTATGTTTCATATGCGTGGGTGATTATTGGGTTACTCGTAGTTGTTATGTTTCCGTCGTCAAAATCCCAAGTATAACTAACTATTGTTCCACCGTCAGGAGTGGATGCTGAAGCGTCAAATGTTACCAGTTCATGCACTAACGGGTCTGGAGGTGTAAATGTGAAGGATGCAACTGGATGCTGGCTGACGTGGATTGTGGTTTCCGTCTGGCCTGTTAAGCCGTCGTTATCTGTAACTGTTAATTTAACGGTGTAGTCTCCGTAAGAAGTGTAGGTGTGATAAGTTATTGGGTCATTTTCCGTTATTGGCGGGGTGCCGTCGCCGAAATCCCAAGTGTAGCTTACTATGCTTCCGTCTGGGTCGTAGCTTGCTGAGGCGTTGAAAGTTACGATTTGGTTTGCCTCGGGGTATGTGGGGTTGTATGTGAAGCTTGCAATTGGAGGTTGTGGTGGAGGGGCGCCTGGGTTCAAAAACACCGTGGAGTCTTGGCTTAGCGGGTTATGCGTTATTTGCCCGTCAGAAGTTGGGGTGTCTGAAGTCTTCTTTCCATAGGCGTCGAAATGTATCCTCACTCCGTTAGGGTCTGAAAATGTTACTGAAACCACTAAGTCCTTGTAGCCTTTTCTGGGAATCAGGCCTACATTGATTACTGTATCATTGAACCATGTTGGGTAGACGTCGCCGGAAGGCCATGTCCAAATGTTGTAAGGTTTGGGAGTGCCCCATTTGAAAGCGGATTTCTGAACAGCCGTTCCATTAACGATTATAGAAACAAGCTTATTATAGCCAGCATCGTTTAGGGCTATAACCAAACGAGTATCATAAGACCTTAACCTGCTACTTGTATTATTAATTCTAACAGTGAAGGTTTGAGTGGCTCCTGTCAAATTTAAAAACCAAGACTCACAAAGCCAAGGATCCACATCATACCCGTGATAAGTGCCTTCAGGCAAGTAAACCTTCAAAATGGCAGCAGGGTCGGCGTAAACGGGATAGATAAAAATTGTACAAGCCGTCAAATAGCTAAGCAAAAACAACGACAATAACAAATGTCTAAACTTGGAATCCGTTGCCCTCTCCCCTTCGGCGAAAAAATATATGTTTTTAGAACATATAAGCCTTGCTAGAATTATCTTCTATTTTATAACCTTCAATGGGTTTAAAGAAGCACTTGGATTTCAAATGAAAAAGCTTTTTATTGGCATTTTAGGTGGTTTTCATTTTATAAGTTATAGAGTTTTTGAATTTAAGTCGCAAAAGACTCTTTGTCTATTTGGATTAGTTTATAGAATTTCTTTGAGATTTAATACCCTTTTCACCTTTGTTATGCACTTTTCGATGGTTATTCCGATCTACCATCTTCTACGCATTTCACGTGGACGAGGACTACTTTCACTATTTTGTTATTATTTTGTTATTTTTTATTAGTTTATCCATAAGGGTGCAAATTCTTCGGCGCAAAGCCAAAGCTGAGTTTTAAGATAAAAATGGGGTGTTATTTGTTTTTTGGCTTTTTGTAGGTTAGTTTTTTCTTTGAAAGGGTTATGATGAGGGTTGTTGTGAACAATGCTAACAGTATTGCGTATGTTGAGAGTTCTGGGACGACTCTTGTTGCGAATATGTAGATTGTTCTCGTTGATAGTGGGTATGTGAAGTATATGAATGTGTGGGTGGCGTTTGCAGTTGCCATGTAGTCCGTTATTTTTCCGTCCACAAGGATGAGCCACTCTTCAGGTTCCGCGTCTAAAAGTGTTTTGGGTATTGTGATGTTACAGTAGCCTACGGATCCTTCAGGTCCTGTGGCGGTGAATGATATGTATCTATGCTTTTGACTGAATATTATGTTGTCAATTGTTGAGTTGCTCTCCGTTTGAACCTGGAATGTTAGGGTTTGGTTTGTTGTTGGATCCTTCCAAACTATTATTGGGGATAGTACTTCTGTTGCGAAATTGTATTCGCCTGATATTGTGTTGTGTGGAACTCCGGGCGGTGTTGCCGTTATGTCAGCGATTTTTGTTTCATAGAGTTCCAGCGTTGATGTGGCTGGTGGGCCTTTGGTTACGTTAAAGTATATTGTTGCCAGCGTTCCGCTTCCGTTGGGGTATCGGGTCCAAGTTCCGTCTACTTGTGGTAATAGAAGGAGGCCTAAATGTACGTAGTTTGGTTTTATGATGGGTGGAGTCATATAGGTTTCGCCGAACTGTTTTAAGAATGCCCCTTCAGCCACGTTAACAACTTGCATTTGTTCTCCATTGTAACCTAATTTAAACTCGAAGCCGACAGCCTTCCATCTCCAATCGAGGTCCTTGATTGTTACATTGACCATTATTATTTCGTATCTGTGTTTAGGCGAAACTAGTTTAGGAGACACTTCTATTGTTGGAGGAGTCAGCACTGGCAATTTGACAGTAACTAAGCCGTCTTGAGCTGTGTGGGGAATGGGATTTCCACTGCTGTCCGCTAGTTTTGTATCTTTAAGATTTAATGGTGTTGTGCCGCTGCCAATTGCCTGGAATGTTATTCTTGCTAGTATTCCGCTTCCAGATTTGGGTGCTTCAGGTGCTAGGAGGGTGAAGCCGAGCCATATGCGGCCGTGGGTTGCGTTATAGTTGTTTTTAATCTCCCATTTTGGTATGAACTGGTTTGCTGGGTCTGTTGGCTCCATGAAGTGGCCTGGAGGCCTAACAGCACTTGTTGCGTTTAGAATGGAGTTTTTATAGTATATTTTCAACTCGTAGGCATACATGTTTACAACATTGGTAATGTTAATGTCAATTGTAAACTCTTGATCTGGGTCAACAGTGATTTCGGAGGGCTTTAAGGATAACAGTGTGGTTTGAGCGTATGTTTGCGTCATACATACTATTGAGGGGACCAAGAGAAATAGTATGACCAAAGATGTTAATTTCGTTTTCCCCAAGATTTTCACCTTTCCAAAATGTTTATGGTTAGGGATATATTACACTTGCGCAGCATTACTTAAAATATGGAAAAAAGGGTGAAAGGATAAGCTCGCTATTGTTTTCTTTTTGCACGTATGGTTTTAAGCGTGTAGGCAGCGGTAAATGGAAGCACTAGGATGAGTGGGATAACCATCGATGGAAATTCAGGGATAACGATGATTTCGCCATCTTGAGCTGTGTTTGGAATAGGAGCCCCAGTATTATCAGCGAGTTTAGCTGGGTATTGATAGCCGGGGTATAAAATTTTAATTTGTGTGGTGCCTATGCTAAGCCCCTGGAATGTTATTCTTGCTAGTATTCCGCTTCCAGATTTGGGTGCTTCAGGTGCTAGGAGGGTGAAGCCGAGCCATATGCGGCCGTGGGTTGCGTTATAGTTGTTTTTAATCTCCCATTTTGGTATGAACTGTTTTGCTGGGTCTGTTGGCTCCATGAAGTGGCCTGGAGGCCTAACAGCACTTGTTGCGTTTAGAATGCTGTTCGAATACCATATCATTATTTCATATCCGTAAAGGTTTGTAACATCAGTAATATTAAGGTCAACAGTGACGTTTTCGCCTGGAGCGTTTATTGTTACTGTTGGTGGTAGTATGGATACGGTTGTTGTTGGGTTGGCGTTAACTTTTAGTATGGAATTAGCCGTATTTAAAGCGCATATTAGTAATAATAGCAGGAGTGTTTTCTTGAACAGGTTTGCGGTTTTCCTAATCATTTATCAACACCTTTTCTACTATTTTTGGATTTTACTATGTTCTTTATGAATAATTAAGTTTTATGGTTTGAAAAAGGGGGTTATAGTTTTCTTCCGAAGTTTAATGCTAGTATTACTAGGTCGAATATGTCTATTTGTCCGTCTTGGTTTAGGTCCGCCATGGGGTTCCAGTTGGGGTCTCCTGGTTTTGAGCTGAAGGCTAGTCCAACAATTACTAAATCATATATGTCTACTACTCCGTCTCCGTTTACGTCTCCTGTTATGTTGATTGTGACTGTGCCGTCTGTGAGGGTGTTGTCTGTTAGGTCGCTTTCGTATGGAACTGGGTGGGCTTCTGCCTTTAAGGTGTATATGCCTGGCTTTAGTCCTCTTGTGTCCCACGGTATTGTTAGTGTTCTGTTCTGTTTTGATGGTAGGTTTTCAACTTTCACTCTGGTTATTGGGGTGTTGTCGTAATATATTGTGACGTTGAAGGTTTCTGTTAAGTCTCCTTTGTTGGACACTGTTAATGTTATGTTCACTTTGAAGTTTTCGTATATTATTCTTGGGTTGGCTTCTAAGGCTATTACTGCAACATTTCTTATTACTGATTGGAAGAAGCCGCTTTGTGTTTCGTGGGGTATGGGGTTTCCAAGGTGGTCTGTTAAGCTTGTGTCGTGGAGGGTTAGGTTGCTTATTCCCCATGTGTCAACTTTGAAGGTCAGGGTTGTTAGGGCCGATTTTTCGATTGTGCTTATTGGGTTTGCTGGGGGATAGTAGGCTACTTCAACTGTTATGAGGCCTTGGCGGTCGTTTACTGAGAAGCTTGAGCTGAAGCTTGTTTCGTTTTGCACCGGATTTACGTATACGCCTATGCATGTTAGCACGTTGGGTTCGTAGCTTAGTTGGAAGGTGTATCCATATAAGTCTTCAACGTTTTCAATTGTTATGTTTATGGTGAAGGTTTTTCCGGGAACAAGGGTTGGATCTATTATATCTGGCGGGGAAACTGCGAGTTTTGCAAGTATCACGTTGGAGAAGTAGCCGTCTTTTGTGCTGTATGGTAGGTTTTCGCCTGCGGCATCCTTTAATGTCACATCGCTTAGGATGAGTTTTGAAGCTCCAAGTTCTTTAACGTGGAATTTTACGGTGGCTAGTGTTCCGTTTCCGCTTGCCCCCTGTTGTGATGTGAGTTTGACGCCGAATTGTAAGTATCCTTCCGCATTGTTGATTTCACTTAGGAATGTTGACGTTGGACCTATGCTGTTTAGGAAAGATCCTTCCTGGATTTCCAAAGCTTCAATTATTTCTGGGCTGTATGCAAGTTTGAAGCTGAAGGAGTTCAGTTCCGTGGCGTTCTTAATGTTTATTTTTATGGTGAAGTTTTGGCATGACGTTAAGCTTATGTTAACCAGTCTTTCAGGGTCAACGTAGAGAAGTGCCGGTGGTGGTGGCGGTTTGTTGCTGAAGTAGCTGTCTTGCACGGTATGCGTTATGGGGCTTCCTGCCGAGTTGGCCAATTTTGTATCCTTCAAACATATAGATGTAGAGCCTATCCCTACAACCTTGAATGTTATCACTGCTAGTATTCCGCTTCCAGATTTTGCTGGTTCTGGGGATAGGAGGGTGAAGCCGAGCCATATGCGGCCGTGGGTTGCGTTATAGTTGTTTTTAATCTCCCATTTTGGTATGAACTGGTTTGCTGGGTCTGTTGGCTCCATGAAGTGGCCTGGAGGCCTAACAGCACTTGTTGCGTTTAGAATGGAGTTTTTATAGTATATTTTCAACTCGTAGGCATACATGTCTGTGACGTTTGCAACTTCTAGCGTGACGTTGAAGCTTGTTCCTGGAGTCATGGCGGTGTTTATGATTTGTTTGGGTTTTATTAGTAGGGTTGGTGTTTCAGCATACGTGTTTGGGATTGTTAGTGTGGCGGTTATTATTAGGATTATTGTTGAAATTGTGTAGAAAATTGTTTTTTGAATTTTCATAACTTCTCCCCTCTCTCTCATAGAATATTGTGCGAATTATGATTTAAGGTTATTGCCCTTTTAGGGTGATGAGACTGTGAAGCTTGTGGAGTTGTATGATAGGAGGATTATTACTCCGGTGTGGTAGAATGCTGTCGCGTGGGCTGTGTAGGTTCCTGTTGAAAGGTTTGTGTTGAGGTGGAATGATGTGCTGTAGCTGCTTTCGGCTTGCTGGGTTGTTGATGAAGTCTTACTGGCTGTTAAGCTTGAGGTTGAGGTTGTGGAGGTTATTTCGAAGGAGGAGGATTTTTCTGGGCAGTGGGGGTAGCCTTTTTCTGCTGGAAGTGTTGAGTAGGCGTTTGCGTAGATTTTGGCTGTTCCCAGGGCTGCCCATGTGGGGACTGTGAAGGCTGAAACGAATACGTAGGGGCCTCCTGGCGGGACATCCTGTATGGTATAGTCTGAATATAGGGGGTTGCCCTCTGAGTCTAGGATTGTGTAGGTTATGGCGGCTTTTATGTAGTTGGACTGGGTGTTTTTGAACCTTACCCATGCGAAGTAGAGGGATCCCCGTTTTATTTGGCTTAGAGGTCTTCCGTAGCTGTCGGCTATGAAGGTGTCTATCACTTCTATTCTCCAGGTGTGGGGTGGGGTTCCCTCTCCATAGTGGATGGCTACGACAACCATGTCGAATATGTCCACTATTCCATCCTTGTTTATGTCAGCGATTAGGTCGTAGTTTGGGTCTCCGTACTGGGATCCGAAGGCTATGGCAACTTTTACGGCATCGAATATGTCTACGTATCCGTCTCCGTTTAGGTCTCCCTCCAAAACTGGGGGTTGCTGAACCTGGTATATGAAGACTGTTCTGAAGATTAGTGGTCTTAGGGTGTCGTTCACCTGTATGCCAACTAGGCTTTCGTTCACGGGCTGTCCGTCGTAGAGGACTTGTCCATAAATGTTTACATATTCTCCTAGCAAGTAGTTTTCTTTATCAGAGTTTATGGTTAATGTGAGGGTTATGGCCGTGGACGAGTTTAAATTTGCCAATATTAAAGTTGTTAAGAAGAGGATTGAGGCGAAAATCTTCTTTTCCATCTTCTCCCCATAAACATTATTGTTTCAGGCGTTTATATAGGTTATTTTAAAAATAAAAAGGGGGGGTTAAAGGAGTTTATTCTGGTTTAATTATGACTGTTGGTATCGGCGTGTATGTTGGTGTTACTTGAACTCCTCCTTGCCATGGCCAGTTTGAGTAGGCGTTGACGTATATGCTGGCTTTTCCGGCAACAGCCCACTTTGGTATTGTTAGCTTGAAGGTTGCTGTGTAGTTCTTGTATGTGCACCATGTTGACATGTCTCCTGTGCCCACTGAAGTCTTTAGGAAGTCGTAGTCGAAGGGTACGTTGAGTTCGTCGTGGGCTACCACTGTTAGGAGCACGTTGCGGGTTTGAACTGCGTAGCTCTGGTATTCAACGGTTACTGTTATTGTTTCTCCGTGGGCGTATGCGTCTTTGTCTGTTGTCACTTTGATCCATCTGACCAGGTAGTCGAAGTGGAATTGTAGTGTGTCGTTTACTTGAACCTCGGCTATTTCTACGGTTGCTATTACTGTCCATATGCCGAAGAGGCTTTCTGGGTTTTCGCAAGGCCATGGTATTCTGAAGGACACGTGGGCTATTCCGTTTTCATCTGTCCTGCCGCATAGTATTGTGACGATGTTTCCTTGTGGGTCGTGGATTTCGAAGGCTACGTCTTTCTGTTGTACTGGCCAGAGGTTGTATGTTACTAGGGCGTATAGTTCTACTTGTTGTTGTGGTGTGAACATGTCGCTTGGCTTGTTGAAGCCTTGACCTCCATAGGGTGCTGGGTACTGCGTGTATAGGTCTATGGCCCTTCCTATCACGTATCCTTCAATTTTCACTTTGCCGTCTACTGGCGGGTTGTATGGTACTGGTGAAGCGGCTATGTCTGCAAACTTTGTGTCGTAGAGGTCAAGGGGCGTTTCACCAACCCACGGCATAGCTTCTTGGTGGATGACTTCAAATTGGACTTGGACGAGGCTTCCATCTTCGCTTATTGGGTTGTTCCATGTTGGTGGTGGGTAGCTGTGGGGCAGTAGAAGCACTGCAAGGTGTATGTAGGCTAGTCCGTCGTATCTGTAGCCTTGAACCACTGGTGTCATGTAGATGTCGCCGAGGCTGTCAAGCCATGGGTCGACGCTTGCCCCAACAAACTTTATCAGCGTGTCATTGTAGGCTAGTTTGAACTCTATGCCTACAATCCACCAGTCCCAGGCGGCGTCGTAAACCCAGACTGAAACGTTGAAGAAGGCGTCTGCTGTTCCAACAACTGGGGCGCCTGCTGGAATAGTGGTTAGTGTAGGCTCCACTTTCAGGTAGGGCTTTATCAACGGGGGCATCCATACGCTTCTGAAGAGGCCGTCCTCAGCCGTGTGGGGTATGGGCGCTCCACTGCTGTCTGCAAGCTTTGTGTCGAAGAGGTCTAGTGGTGATGAAACTTCACCACGCCATGGAGGGCTAACCCGAACCTTGAAGGTTAACTCAACAAGGGTTCCGTTGCCGCTTTTTGGAGCTTCAGGAGCCAATAGCGTGAAGCCTAAGTGCCAATACTTGTGGGTTGCATTGTAGGTTTTTATAGTCCAGACTGGTTCGAACTGTTTTGTTGGGTCTGTTGGCTCCATGAAGTGGCCTGGAGGCCTAACAGCGCTTATTGCCTCTAAAACTGTGTCGTCCCACATTAGCTTAAACTCGTAAGCATACATGTTCTGAACGTTTTCTATTTTAACGTAGACTGTGAAGGTTTCGCCTTTTGGAACGTTTTCAACTAGGGCTGGATCCACGTAGAGTCTTGTTTGCGCTTGAGCTTTGGCCAGTGGCAGCATGTAAGCCATTGAAAGTATCAGCATGGCGGAGAGCAAAGCTCCACTAATAGTTTTGATTTTTCTATCCATTTCTCCCTTCTCCTTTAGTCCGTATTAATGCAGTTTAAAGATTTAAAGCTTCTGGAATTATTTTCTATCTTATGGTTTTGCATTTAATAGGTAAGTGTTTGATTTTCAAACTAACAACAGTTTAATTTGCGAATAAAATTGTTCTGTTTAAGCTTTATATATTAAAAAAAAAAGGTTGAGGAGGGGTTTATTCTGGCCAGCCGAATTTCAAGGCTATTTTAACGAGGTCGAATATATCGATGAGGTAGTCTGGGGTTAGGTCTGCCCTTGGATCCCAGTTGGAGTCTCCTGGTTTGGCGCCGAAGGATAATCCGATTATTACAACGTCGAATATGTCTACTTTGAAGTCTAGGTTTAGGTCTTCAGATATTGTCACGTAGATGGGCCATGTAGCGTTAATCCATGTGTCAGCCATTTCGGTTGGGCTTGTTATCTTGAAGGCAATTTTGGCTTCGTGGTAGCCTATTGGCAGAGAGGATATTGGTATTGTGTCTGTGTCCACTCCTTTAGGCGACAGTGAAACTGATTTGCCGGGGATTTTTAGTGTGTCGTCTAGCCATACATATTTGAGGCCTTCTAGTGTTGTGTGTGGATCGCTGCATGCTCCATGCGTGTCCATTAGGTTTTCAACTTTTGCCAACAGATTGAACGCTGTGCCTGGCGGTACTCTAACAAGTAGGCCTTCTGGGTATATGCTTACCTTTCCTGGCTTGTACCTGAAGTATCCATAGGGGCTTGTTACTGGTGTGCTTCCATGCAGGTTTGATTGCACTGTGCTTCCAGGCTTGTTGGCTTCAAGGAGTATGTGGCTGGTGGCCACGTATTCCTTAAGCCTCCATGGGCCTGAGCCTATCATGTTAGGGTCTGGAGCGAAGCCTGACGGTTCACCTGTCCTGCATATTGGCTCCCAAATGTGCTTTGGCAGTATGCGGTTTCCGCCTATCCAGCCCACTGCATAAACACTTTTAATGCGCAATAGCACCTCGAAGGTTTGTGGGTCAAGTATTGAGAAGGTTAGTATGTTTTGTACGTTGCTTATCCACCATGGTGGAGCCAGGCTTCTAGATTCTAGTATGTCGTCTATTTGGACGAAGGTGAAGTATATGTCGTCTAATGTGAGTTTAACTCCATCCTGGAAGTAGACGTCGTTTCTTATTACAAACTTGATTTTTGTGCATTCGCCGAGGTCTGGATGCATGTATGTGCCTACCTCAAAGCTTTCGGCAACCCATGGCATGAACTCAAGCGTGTACGGGTTTCTTGCCAATAGGCTTTCGTAGCCTATGAGGTCTAACACAATATTGTCCCATAGCCATTCGCTGTATATGGGGTTAAACTGCCTTATGTCTGTTGTTTTGAATCCGTATCGGATTACGCCTCCAGGCATCCATTCGTGGGCATTTGTATGCATGTTTAGGAAGGTGTATCCGTTGTCTATGCCGTAGCCCGGCCAATTAACCATGTTTGTCCAGGCTTCGCCCTTATAGGCTTCGCTTCCCACGTAGGTTTTGCTCATAGTCTTGAAACCTGCAGTTGAATACATGGGTATGCTTAGGGCTGCCTCTGCGAAGACTTCTTGGGCTTTTCTTGCCCAGTAAACTGCGTCAGCCTGTGTGTTGGCGTACATGACGTTGTTGCTTGCCTCGTTAAAAGCGTCTTTGTTGACACCTGCATAGTTGTATGGCCTGCCTGGGTGCCAGTAATAGTCCCAGTTCCAAAGTATTAGGTGGTCTGGGTCTACGCCTAGGGACCATCCGCCCGTGTAAATGTGGAAGTTCTTGTCTGTCATAACTTGGAGCCTTGCAGCTGATATGTCACCGAAAATTGACTCATATGGAATTCTTATGAGTGGGCTTGCCTTTTCAAATTCGGCTATGAGCATTTCTCCAGCCTTCTTTCTTCCAGCATGGTCGCTTCTAATGAAGATTTTCAGTTTGAAGTCTTCACCTGGATCTTTCACGCCGTTCCTGTTCCTGTCCCAATAACGCCATCCGCTAGCTGGGTCGTATGGGAATAGGCCGCTTTGGTTAAGGACTTGCGAGGCGAGAACCGGATCGTATTTTAGCCATTCGTGCTCTCCGGTGAGGTCTGGGTGGCAGTATTTGCCCATTGAGGGTGGAACTGGCGTGTATAGTTCTATGGCTGTGGCTCTTCCAATATAATCAACGAGTGTGGGCCTGTCTACTAAGTGTTGTATTGCGTATCTAAGCCACCATCCATTGTCCTTCAGGATGCCGCTTTCCGCTGTGCTGTAGCCCATTGGGTTCGGATAAACAGGGTTTGGATATGCTGGGTCCGGCGGGTTTCCAAGATAAGTGTTATTGTTGTTGTTTAAGTCGAATATGAAGAGTCCGAATTCAGCTCCATAGCTTAAAACGTGGAATCTCGGGTCTGGAAGGTACTTTTCATAATGTGCAGCGTCTAGAGGCCAGTCTGTTATGTCTATTTCGCCCCCTTCAAGGCCGCTTTCCCATTCTGATATATCACTTGCGTAAAGGTTTATCAGAAGTTTGTCAACCCTTGGGCCGAAAGTTTCAAATTTTGTGTCGCTTGATCCGTCTGGATAGGTCCAAGCAAACGCTGGCGCCACAAGCATTAAAGCCATCAGTATAGCAACTAGACCATATAAAGCCTTTCTATCCATTCTTCTTCTCCCCTACTATTCTGCGATATACAATTTATTTAAACAAGCTTAAAAGTCTTATGGAAAATTCTTCCAGTTTAAAATGTTAAGGCTATTTCCCATACCTGTGGCATGCTACAAGATGACCCTTTTCAACTTCTACAAGTATTGGCTCCTTTGTCCTACATATTTCACCAATATAAGCGGGACAGCGGGTGTGGAATCTGCAGCCTGAAGGCGGATTTATAGGGCTTGGAATTTCACCTTTAACGTGAACCTCAATTCTTTTCGAAGTTGGGTCTGGAACGGGAACAGCGCTTATCAAAGCCTCAGTATACGGATGAAGCGAGTTTAAAATAACCTGTTCCACATCTCCCATCTCAACAATCTTGCCGAGATACATCACGGCAATCCTGTCGCAAATGTGCCTAGCGAGAGCCAAATCATGCGTAATGTATAGGAAGGCAACGTTCCGTTTATCCCGCAGCTCAACAATCAAGTTTAAAATTTCAGCCCTTATTGAAACGTCAAGCATGGAAACAGGCTCATCAGCAACAACAAAATCTGGGTCAAGAACCATAGCCCTTGCAAAGGCAACCCTCTGCCTCTGGCCTCCACTAAGCTCATGAGGGTACCTTAAAAGAAATTCGTCGGGTGGTGTAAGTTTGGCATCTTCCAAAGCCTTATAAATCCTCTCTTCAGCCTCTTCCCCAATTATGCCGTTAATCATTAAAGGCTCTTCAAGAATGCCCTTGACAGTCATAAATGGGTTTAAAGATTCATACGGATCTTGGAATATTATCTGCATCCTTCTACGCAAGGGTTTAATCATCTTCTCCTTTAGAAAAGTTATATCTTTACCTTCAAAGAATATTTTTCCATCCGTAGGCTCCGTTAACTTAATCAAAACTTTTCCCGTTGTAGTTTTTCCACTACCACTTTCTCCAGCTAAACCAAAAATTTCACCCTTTTTAATGTTAAAGCTTATTCCATCGACAGCTCTAACAAATAATGTTTTTCTAGTTAGGAGGGTTTTAAAGAATCCCAGTCTGACTGGAAACCATTTCTTTAAATTTTCAACAACTATCAGATTTTCACTCAAATCGTACACCTCACTTGATCAGGTGGCATGTAACATAATGGTTACCACCAACATCAATGAAAGCGGGCTCCTTCCCCCTGCATATTTCCATGGCAAATTTGCATCGGGGGTAAAACCTACATCCCTTTGGAGGGCTTAGAAGGTCTGGCGGAGAGCCAGGTATGGAGATAAGTTTAATCCTTTCCTTAGCTTTTACCGATGGAAAAGACGACATTAACCCTTGAGTGTATGGGTGAAGTGGATTCTTAAAAATTGTTACAACATCGCCGTATTCAACCACTTTGCCAGCATACATGATTGCAGTTTTCTCACAGAGCTCCGCAATGATTGAAAGGTCGTGAGTAATGAGAATCATGCCTAAGCTCAATTTGTTCCTCAGCTCTTTCAACAATTTTAACACTTGAGCTGCAACTATAACGTCTAGGGCTGTTGCAGGCTCATCAGCTATTAAGAGGGAAGGATTAGAAGCCAAAGCCATAGCAATCATGGCTCTTTGCCTCATGCCCCCGCTAAACTCATGAGGATAACTATTGACCCTTGAAGGATCAACGCCCACTAATTCTAAAAGCTTCATAGCCCTTTCTAAAGCTTCCCTTTTGCTAACCCCCGGCTCATGGAGCCTAATTGCTTCAACAATTTGGTCACCTACAGAATAAACCGGATTAAGAGCGTTCATAGCGCCTTGGAAAACAATTGAAACCTTTTTCCATCTAACATTTTCTCTCATCTCTTCCTCATCAAGTTTAGTAATGTCAACCGAATCCAGAACAATTCGTCCACCAACAATCTCACCATTTGAAGGCAAAATTCTAAGGATGGATAGGGCGATAGTTGTTTTGCCGCATCCGGATTCGCCGGCTAAGCCTAAAGCCTCCTGTTTATCAACGCTAAAGCTTACCCCATCCACCGCTTTAACATATCCTCTAAGAGTTTTGTAGTAAGTTCTTAATTTATCCACTTCTAAGAGCGGCATTGACATTCCACTGGCTTTATTAGCCTTAAGGGTTTTAACCAGCTTCAATATTTAACCTTTTACTAAACTCTTATGCTACCTGCGCATCCTAAGTTTGGGATTAAGTATCTCGTCGAGGGCGTATCCCAAGAGGATGAAAGCTGTAGCGATTAAAGCTATGCATAGGCCTGGAGGAATTATCCACCACCAGCACCTAGTGGCTCCGGAAGCAAAAACTTCATGAAGCATCCTTCCCCATGACATGCGCATTGGATCATAGAATCCCAGCCAGCTTAGAGCTGCTTCCGTTGTTATAGCTCCTGGAACTGATGTGGCAAGTGAAACATAAACTATAGCCATCACGCAGGGAAGTATATGCTTCAAAATTATGTGGCCTGTGCCTGCACCTGCAGCCTTAGCAGCCTCTATGAACGGCCTTTCCTTAATAGATAACACCATAGATCTAACAACTCTTGCAAAACCGTTCCATCCCAGCAGTCCAAGAAGTATTATAAGGTTTTCTATCTTAGCGCCTAAAATTGCAACTAAAACTATTAGTAATGGCAGACCAGGCAAAACTAAGAGTAGATCGTTCGTTCTCATTAAAAACTCATCAATTGGACCACCAAAGTATCCAGCAGCCAACCCAACAACTAGGCCTATTACCACGCTTAAAATTGAAACCAAAAGCCCAATGTATAGTGAAATCCTTGTTCCATAGAGAAGCTGGCTTAAAAGATCTCTACCATACTGGTCTGTCCCAAGCAGACTATAGGATGTCCCAACAAGCCTCAAGTGAAAGTCATCAACGTACACAACTGTTTCAACACTTTTTTCCGAGCTGCCAGTATCATGAAAAGTTATTTCAATACCCCAAACATAGTTTCCAGGTTTAGAAGGGAAGAAACTGTCAACTTCGGGTGGGTCAGAAAATTGTATCAGCGATGTTAAAGTATATTTGCTCGTTCTCGAAATTATCCAGTAACCATTTAAAGCATCCCCAGAAAATGCCTTATCAATGATAATTTTTCCTTCCTTCGTGACAACAAATCCTACTGGAAGCCTTCCTATAACTGGAAAGACTGTACGCATGTTTTCGAAGGGATGGTTTGCTTCTCCTAGGAAAACCCTAACTTCAACTGGAACATCCAAATACTCCACTCTACGGTAAACATTCCATGATATCAATCCCCAATCTGCCCAACGTGAGTCAAAAGGATATTGAAAATATTTTACTTGTGTACCTTCAGTTTTTAAGCCAGGGAACACCGTCGTGCTAAGGACTGAATCAACTTTTAGGCTATATGCCGACTCAATGTCCTTCATTACGAGCTTTACCAGAATCCATTTACGGCTATTTGGAGGTAACACTAAATTATCATATAAAATTAGCTTCTGCTTTTTGCCTATAACCGGTTCACCTTTACCGTGATCGCCGATCAATGGAGTTAGAAGCGTTATTGAATTCTCATTTACATTTACTTTGTCGATTACCGCTATCTCCTCATATCCTTTAATTCCAATAATTATTTCGTCACCCCTTTGGAAACCTTCAACCGATTCAACAAAAATAGTTTTATTTCCTGAGAAAGACTCCATTGTAAGATTTGTTTTAATTTGTATCCATGGCTTGACGGAGATTATATCTGGCTTGTTACCATTAAAATTCAAGTCAGGATCGCATATTTCAGTATTGTTCATAAAGCAGTAGTATGATGATGCGCCATTTTCATTATACATAGAAGAAAAAGGTGAACTTAGAACGTCGCTAGAGTTTCTAATAGTTAAACTTCCATCGCTCACAATCCATCTCATCTCACCCCAGTGGTAATCCAGTTCAGAAGTTCCATTAAGCCACTCCCACCAATTGTTATAACCGTTTTCTTTCCATTTCCATGCAGCACTTTTGCTGGTGCTGAAGGCTGTTCCAAAATACTCTGTTAAGTCATCCGTTGCAGCAACATACAAATCTTCTACATACAAACCTTTAATGTTTTCCGCCACTAAGGAAAGGCTTCCGTTTTTTGGTTTGTTTTTATCTCCGTTATTCACGAGAATAATAAACCATTGTGCCTCCGGAAAGTTTTCGGATTTCTTAGATCCATTAACGAGGAGTTCCACGTTGCCGATGATTATACCTGGATTTCCCATGAAGGGGTAATGAAAGTTTGAATAAATATAAACTTTGGAGCCATTTGCCTCAGTTCCAGCTTCCCTTTTGTATTTAACAGCTAGCGATCCTTGTTTAGGCTCTATTCTTAGGCCATAAACTTTGTATGGGTAGCCTATATCGTTGGAGAAGTATATTTGCGTAAGCTCCGGATTTAGTTCTGATGCATTTAATTCTTTTCCTATAACTGGAGCACCTGCATCTTTAACCACTTCAAAGTTCTCGCTTAAATATGGATTACCGCCGAGCCATGTGGGTAAATATCTGAGCCACGAAGGCGCCGCATATTTTGCAGCTATATATCCCTCAAAGCGCGGATCATTCCCTAAAGGGTCAAAAGGCGTTAATAGTGGTGCACAAATGGCAATAAATGTGAAGAAGAGTATAATCGCTAAGCCGAAAGCAGCTCTTTTGTTGCGTAGAAAGATTTTCATGAAATTAGCAAATCGGGCAATGTTATACTTTAGTTTGCTGGGTTTCTTTTTAACCTGAGCCAACCCTTATCACCCGTACTTAATTCTTGGATCAATAACTCCGTAAAGCAGGTCGGCGATAATGTTTGCTACAATAACACATATAGAGATTAGATAGAAAACCGCCATTAGCACGGGATAATCCCTGATAGATATTGCATCCCAAATCCATCCGCCAATACCAGGATAGGAAAAAACGGTTTCAGTGATAATCGCGCCCGACAAAATGAAACCGAAGGATAAGGCTGCACTAGTTATTATGGGCAGTGAGGCGTTCTTCAAAGCATGTTTATATAATATTTCTGTTTCGCTTAACCCCTTGGCCTTAGCGGTTACAATGTAATCCTCAGTAATAGTTTCAAGCATAGCGGCCCTAGTTAGTAGTATCCAACCTCCAACTGTAAATATTGTCAAGGTAAAAAATGGAAGGGCTAGGTGAGACAGGAAACCTCCGAGCAGGTCTAGGCTGCCTTGCAAACTAAGTGTTGTATTGTAATTTAATGTAGCTGGTGTATATGAAGGGTTAACCGTGTAAACTTTAGGCCATCCAGTCAAAGCCCAGTCACGCGGAAAGGCGCCTGATCCGGGGAACCATCCTAAAACACCGCTTCTAGAGAAAAACCAAAGTAAGACAAGCCCAATCCAAAAGGTCGGTAACGAACCCATAATCAAGGATGAAATAACAGCAGCACTGTCAAAAGCTGAACCGCGCTTTTTAATAACTATAATGCCAATATAGACACCTAGAATAATAGAGACTACATCCGACAAACCAAGCAATAAAACCGTATAAGGAATTTTTTCGGCCATGACATTTGCTATGAGTCTTCTACCAGCTATTTCAATTCCAAAGTTCCATGTTAAAAGGTTTCTATAATATTTTATTAAGCGGATGTACCAGGGCTCATGTAAACCCCACATCTCATTCAAAGCTTGCTCATGTTCCTTTCTTCTCTCAGGGCTTTCCTTACTCCAAGCAGACATGAGGAAGGCTCCGGGATCACCAGGCATAGCAATGAAAATGATAAAGTTTACCGCAATAACAGTCAATAGTAGAATAAATGAGTATACAATACGTTTTGCAATATAACTTTTAAGACCCATGAAAGATCAAAAGAAAACTAACCTTTTAACTAATTTAAGCTTTTGCCTTTATAAGAGTAAAGACTTAAATAACTATCAAAGAAAGTCATAAAAGGATGGCTATGGAAATTAAGAAACCCACTAAGCTCATCGTTATATTAGTTTTTAGTTCGATTTTAACCATAATCAACGGAATATTGATAGCTCTCAATAACGGACCATTAATGCTAGCGTCTTACACAGCAAAGAATATCGCAGATGTTTGGGTAACTCCTTATGCTCAAAATCCACCATGGGTAAGAATTGTTTATGGCATGCCAGATCTTACGGAAAATGGTCTAGCATATGGCTGGCTTTCTATAGCTGTGTTGCAAGCCGCGTTTGCGTTATACATCTTCGTTAAACCCAAAAAAATTAGGAGCGTAGGTTTATGGATAATTATATTATCGCTTTTAACCATTCCAATTGGAGGGGGATTTTACATAGGTCTAATATTATCGGTAATTATAGGTTTGTACAGCCTAGAGTATCCTAAAAAGCTCGAAGAAACCTTCATTGGAAAGATAATTAATACATTGAGGTTTAACGCAAAATTTTTTGAAGACACTGCGGCTAATCCCAACCTCCAAAAGGCAACACTCACTTTATTTTTCATAGCTTTATTGAGCGGGTTTGGAAGCAGCCTCTACTCATATAATGTTTACAAAATTTATCCTGCAGGCGACCTATCAAGATTTTCAGAAGCAGCAGCTACAGAGGTCCTGATTAGAGGTCGACTATATTCTGATCCAATCGTTTATACGTCAACAATCTCAAACGTGTTTATTATGTTAATAAAATGGTTAATACTAACTCTTAGCATCTACTTTTTCGCCTTCAAAATCGTTGGCAAGGAAGCCGAGTTGTTTACATTATCTAGCTTATCAGCTTATATTTATGTTCCCGAATTAATCTTTATCTTCACACCGTTGATATTTACAAATGAGCCTAACCTATCTCAAACATGGTCTTTGATTGTTATCCCAGTATCATGGCCGTTATTACTTTTTTATGTCTCCCGAATCTGGTCGTTCAGTCTTTTATCCTATGCAATATCGAAATTACAAGACATAACGTTTGGAAAGGCTATAGGCAGGGCTCTCTTCGCAGCCATACCCTATTTAATGTTGACTTACATGTGGGTATATCCAACTTTTAAAGCACCAGGATTTTACATAACATTTACTGGTGAATCATCCTCTATGTTAGCATTTTTAGCTGCAATAGCCTATATTATTGCACTTTTGTTTGGAGCATTAAAAAAGGAATAACTACGCTTTGCTCTTTTCTTCCTCACTCTTCCTTTTTGAAACAATCCAATCCTTATATCCTGAAACTACACCCCATAATATAACTAAGCCTATCATTGCAACTATCTTAAGTTCCGGTGGCAGATAAAAAATAGTCCAAACAACTAAAAATGGCACAATAATAATGAGGAATATTGAAACAACAATTAACCAAAACCATTTATCCTGTAAGACCTCCAATAGAACCACAATTTAATATTAAAGAAACGTGAACTTAAGCTTTATCTCAGATCTTCTTAAGTTTCAATTTTAAAGCAAAACACGAAAACAGGACGATAGATAGGGCAGTAAATAAAGTTGTTGATCTTGTTAATTCCGGGATTTCGGTTGTTCCGCTTATCTGAATTAAAATTTTGCCGCTTGAATATTCAACGTAAAAATAATTATAATCGGACTTTGACCAAAGATTAATAAAAAATATCTCATTGGGAGTCGAGTATGATAAATCTGCTAGAACTTTTTTGGGTACGCCTAATCTAAGTAAGCCACACCGTTCGTCCTCGTATAAACAAATATTAATGCTTGCTTGCCCATCAAAGATCGTGGCATTTATAAATAGAATTTCGGAACTTGAAATGGCAGAAATGGTCTCCTCATCAAACAGATTGAAACATCGATATTTGCCCATCAAAGGATATTTATCATATATAGCCTTTTCCTCATTTATACAGTACCAGGTATCACCTATTCCATTTTTATCACAGTCTGTGAAATTGTAGTTGTCCCAGAAATTGCCTTCGCCATTAAAACACCAGCTGTTATTGAAGAAGTCGGACGCGTGACCCCCTAAAGGGTTAGATAAAGAATTGTTTAAAAAGTTGTTGTGAAAAAACATATTTTCATATGATGGAGAGTAAATTGGAACTTCTATACCGTAACCTCTATTGTTAGCAATAGTATTAGCTTCGAACACGTTATTGTCTGAATACCATGCGAGTTCTATTCCATTCCAGCCGCTGCACAAAATCGAGTTGTTAAACACGGTGTTACCACTTGAACGCCTCATAAAAAACATTCCATATTGATTACTTCTGATAATATTGTTTTGTATAACGTTTCTACAGGATCCGTTTTCCAACCTAATCCCAATAAATTTCCCTTCAATTAGATTATTTTCAATCTTACAATCTGAAGCGCTTATCAACCTAATTCCACTGGAGTAGGCTGTTCCCCCATAATTCCTTACGGCGAAGCCTTGGACGCTTACGTTGTTGGCAAAGATGATAACTGCATCTACAAACGCATCCGTTTCAATCACAGTTTTTTCAAAACCTTCTCCACGTAATTTTAGCGATTTATTGACCACCACTTGCTCCCTATAAACTCCCGCCCTGACAATTATCTCATCGCCGTCCAAAGCATGCTCAAGCGCCTCTTTGATTGTCTTAAATCCGCCCTCTCCAACAATTAAAGTGCTCTCTGTTGAGTAATTATAGGTACAGGTACATATCACAATTGATAACGTTGAAAACGTCAAAATCAAGAATGAAATAAAAATGAATGCCCACATTTCGGCACGCGGCTTATTCAAATGCTTTTTGACAGCCGCAAAGCAAATCAAAAAAGCAATAGAGAATATTATGAGTGGGCCAATGGAGGTGTATTCTGAAATGGCTCCCGTGCCCAACACCTTCACAACTATTACGCTAATGTCGTTAACCATGAAACTAGGTATTTTAAAAAATAAAAAGGTATAGTTGTTTGACGAATATGCTTCGAAGATAGCTTCAGAACCATTTAATAGTATTACCCATTTATCTTCTTCAGCCCAAAGCAAATTTCTTGGTATTCCAACCCGACAAAAATTGCAGGTAATATGGGCTACAATCTTGAACTCTATATATGGAGAAGGTGCAGATGGATTGAAACTAAAGTTAAAGACATCTGAGAAAAATCCAGATATTTCAAAGGGATTTTCCTCATTTAATTGATCCATTAGAATGGGTATTGTAGGAAAAAATAAAGGGTATCTATCTATATTATTAAACCCGATTGAATAGGGCTGGTCCATTATGCCGTCGCTTCCAGCTGTGTTTTGACTAGCACCTTTATAATTGTCGGTTTCATTAAGGTTTAGCCAAAAATTTCCACCGAAGGGATACCCTTTGTCCCAAACGTTAGTCACGTTAGAAAAGGATGTAGCAACAAAATCTACATTTTTTGTATTATTTAAGAAATTGTTATGGAAAAATAGGTTGTTAGAGGCTTCATCTACCTTAATGGCTACATTATTCCAGTCAAAGTTGTTATTATAAATTTCATTTAAGTCAACCTCGTCTAAGTATATTCCAACGCTATTATTTGAAAATTCGTTTAAAAACACCTTGTTGAACCTTGTTTTCACCTGTAAAATGTATGGCGAGATTGAAAGATATAAAGCATGTATATTAAATTTAAATTTGTTTGAATATATCTTGCATGTGGTTGCGGGCTCTAAAGATATCCCTGACCATTCATTAAATGTTAATAAACTTCTTGTTATCGTTATATTATGAGAGTTAACAAGCCTTATTCCTTGAACGTTTCGAGTGCAGTTGACGTTACGTATTACCGAGCTATTAGTGTATGCCAGCAGAATACCTGAAAAATTATCGCTTAACGTCATATTTGCTATGTTAACGTTTGTACTGTTAACAATGGCAACGTATCCTGCGTCGCCTGTCAGCCTAACATTATGGATGTTCACTAGATAATATATTTTCTTTCCATTTACAGTGTTTGATGAGTCAATATCGTGTATGAAATGAGAGAGATACAAACCATAAACTTCAAAATTATAAGTGTTGCTTAATAAGCGAACATTCCTTAAGATATTCTGCGACGAGTCGTAAATTCTCAGCCCTTTATAGAAATTTTTTATGGTTATATTTAAAAGCTGGTTACGGTTGCTTTGCTGAATCCAAAGGCCAGTCGCCTTATAAGAGCCTGCCCCATCAATGCACAAATTTGACAATTTAACTTCGGTTACTCCCCTCACAATTTTCACACACGTTGTTGTTCCAGAACCGAGAATAACAGTTTCATTTCCTGAGCCAATTATAGTTAAGGTTTTATTAATTTCCAACTGTTCATGGAATTTTCCGGGCATTATCCTAATAATTGACCCGGAAGAAGCAGTGTTAATAGCGTCTTGAATACTCTCACCTTCTCTTACAATTATCTCTTTAACACATACCGCAACAGGCGAATAATTGAGAAAGCCTAACAAAATTAGAACGATTATAATAATTGTAGCGAACCCGTGATTCATGCACTTTACCGTATTTAGCATAGTCACTCTTCAGTAAAAACTTTGTCGCATCTGTCAGAACTCCAGAAATGTTTATGTCTGTCCCTAATTAACATATTCGAGGGAAAGTCATGGGAAAGATCCTTGCAATTACCAGCCTCATACTTATTTTTTTAGGAACATCAATGTTTGTGATATGCAATTTCTCGCAGGAAAATGAAAAGCTAGAGTATCAGGAGATTAAGAACGAGTTAATAAACAAAGATGTATGGAAATGGAAAATCCCATGGGAAGAAATTGTTTTCGTATGGAATTTTTCTGAGGGAGAAGAAATGATTGTAGCAGTTTGGCCCAACTACGATTGGGCTGTTCCAAGCCTAGAACCTGAAACAGGGATGTTTCTACCTCCCAATAGCACTCAGTACTTTGAGGATGTTAAAAGATTAAGAGTGAACGTGACAAACTTAAACACATGGAGTTTCACGCTTATCGAAATATATTACCCATACGACCCGATGAAACCTGGACGACCAGCTATTTTCCAAGATTACTTTGGCGTTTCAAATAAAACAGGCGCTTTAATTTTAGACGAAGATTATCCGAAAGCGGGAGTAATAAGCGGCAAGGGTGTCATTTATCTTGGAAAAGCAAGAGCCAAGGGGACATACCTCGTAACATTTTCTATGGAGCCACAAAATGTTAGAGATGAAAAAATTGTGGACGATAAAACCATGCTTTGGCCCCATCCAATATCTCCACCTTACATGGTAAGATTATACAAACGCATTAAGGAAACAGTTTATCCGTATAGATCTATACTTACGCTTTCTGCTGGAGCCACGTTGCTGATCATTGGCGGGATAGCTTTTTTCAAAAGCCGCAAACCATTAAGACGGCACCTAAAAATTAGCAAAACATACTCTATGAGCTTAGGCTGGGTGTGAAGCAAGTTCTGATACTTCTTCCATGCGCGCCCATTAAAATGTCTTGAATATGCTTCTCCACAGTAATATGTAAAACTAGCATGCGCAATGCCTTAAAGCCTTGAAAAACTTATAAACTATTTTAACTCATACTACCTTATGTATAAGTTTCTAAAATGGATAGGATTAGCGTTTCTTATACCCTCGCTCATTATCTTGATGGCTGTGGCTGCTGAGGTCCAAGTTCCATACAAGGTTGAAGAATTTGCTGTTTCAGCTGAAAATCCCGATGTAGAAATAAAGGAGAAAATTGTACCAGTTCCGCCTTTTAACAGAACGTTGGAGGAGGCGCAAAGGCTAAATAAGTTATGGGGCTGGGTAGGTTTTAATGTTTCATTACCTCATCAAGGTAAGCCCGGATACAGAGCCGGAGGCATAATATTATATGACCCAAAAAGTCCGGAAAAGTCGAAGATCATTATGAGAGTTGTCAACGAAACCGACTTTGAATTTTTAATATGGTCCGGCATGGAAGATGCTGCATGGAACATTTGTAAGATTTACGTTGAAGCATATTTAAGTAAAAATAAACCCTATACCGAGTTCCAATTTAATGGCCTTGACAACCGTCCAAAGTATTGCGTATTTTTCCGTGGCCTAGATGATGGAATTGAGGATACGCTTATACTTATCAGCATAAAAGAGGCATGGTACGAGTATAAGGTATGGATCCCACGAACACCACTAAACATGACGATCATTGGAGCGCCAGCAATTTTAGGTTTAAGCCTGACAATAACGGGGTTCATATACAATAAAAAAAGCCGACACCTAAAATTTAGGAGAAAAGCTGTTAGAAGGTAAGTTCATCCCTCATTAGGAGTGTCTTTATCCTCCCTCTTATGAATCAGCAAAAAATAATCCTCTAGGGATTTCTCCAAATTCCAGTTAAAACCTTGACTTAAATAGGCTTTTTCACTATTTAAAGCTCGCTCCACTAGTATCCGTAGAATAAGTAATATTATCAACGAGTTTATAGCTATGACAGATAAAACGTTAAATGGAAAAATTAGCACAGCTATAAGTAGCATGTTCAAGAAAAGGTCCCCAAAAAGAAGAGAGGGCAGTATAGCAGCCCAAAAAATTCCATGCAACTTTTCATTTCCGGACAAAGCATCTAAACTTAGCTTTGGAACCTTAAGAATGATCTTATAAAAAATCGGAAGATCTTCCCTTTGACTTCTTTTTTGTTTCATAATTTCTTAGATTGATAAACAGGTATTTTAGGCTTTGTTTGCTGTTAAAAATGTAAAATAAGGTGCCGTTTATGCATATGTAACATCGCGAAATCTGTTTTAATACACAGCATTGGAAACAACATATTATCTGTCTTTAAAAAGTCTATCTACTCAAAAAGTGATTGCCAAGCTCGTCTTAGAAAGTTGTTGGGTGATATCTTAAAAAGCCATAAAGCTATTACGCATCCGACAGATAAGCCGATGATAACCCCTGTAAGTTTCCATAATGAGAAACCAAATATTCCGAATAATAATATCCAATATGCTCCTCTTTCGCCGATAATTTCGATAATTAAAGTTATGCTCAAAAGAAGAATGAGATTAGGCAGTGTTCCCCACGATATCATGTAGTTAATGTATGAATCATATCTTTCTTCAGGTTTTATACCCCATATTGGACCCCCAAATTCGCCAGGATAATAACCTTCAGGAACATACATTATAGAAAAGTTTCCGGTAAGCGTTCCCCTTCCAACAATCCAGTAAAAAGGATAAACTATTGGATTATAAATAATGTCGCAAAAGAAAACCACATCTGCATAGCCAAGCTGACCGTGTGGTTTAAATGAAATCTCCTTAATGGCATTAACATGGTATCCCAAATCGTTGAATATCCCAAGAAAGAATAAAAACAACCCCATCAATAAAGCAAAGACAAACTTTCTGAGCAGCCTAATATTTTTTCTTTCGATCTGATTCAAATAAAACCCGAAGATATGAATATACTTAGAACAAATTTAAGTTTTTGCAGTTGAAAGGCATTGCAATTATGATATCAACTTTTTCATTAAAAATGTTATTGAGGCTAAAATTGTTAGGACAAACCAAAGACTTAAGCCGGCATATTCTGGTATTGCGTTAGTTCCGCAAATTTTGATCGTATCTGAATGAACATAGGTAAAATAGAAATACACATAATCTTCAGCGTCTATCCGTGTAAAAGTTATACTATTGTTGCCTAACAAAACTTTCCACCCAACATCCTCTACCCATAGTAATTTTTTAGGAATGGCAACTCTGCAGAATCCAATGGTGCCAAGAGGACCCGCTGCAGTAAAAAGTATGCTTGGTTCCGCAAAAGGGTTAAATTGGAAGTTAAGTATTGAAGAATTGGAAACAAATGAGAAGAAATAGTTTTTCGAAAACTCCGTGCCAAAAATTTTAATTGGGGCCGCTAGTGGATATTTGTCAACATTTTCCCCATATAAATAGACAGGTACATCGCTTATCCCATCTGGACCAGTAATATTTTGATAGGGCCCCATAAAGTTGTCTGGAAGTTTAAATTCGCTCCAATAGTTTCCTCCGCAAGGGTATCCGCCGTCCCAGTAATTACTTGATATTGAAGAATATAATATTTTACCTCCATAAAAATTGTTAGCAAATATCAAATTGGAATTTGAATTTTGGAAGTAGAAATTGTACACATTCCCGTTAAAGGAACAACCAGTAACAAAATTAAAATTTGAATGCGACAGATAAACTCCTTGAAAGTTGTTCTCAATTTTAAGGTCATTCAAAGTTATATTGGTTGAATACGCTAAAGCTAATCCTTGATAGTTGCCCATTAAGGTTATGTTTTCGACGACAACGTCAGATGAGTTGACTAAGGCAATGTAGCCCACCTTTTCAGAAAGCACTATGCCATGCTGGTTTAGAAGGTAGTAAATAGGAGCTTCGTCCACCTATTTGTGACGTCTACGTAGTTTAGAAAATCTTCTAATCTTTCGCCATAAACCCCGAAATTTCCAAAGGGTCGATTTTCTGAAATGCAATTATCTCTTAAAATGTTACCGCTTGACCTAGAAATCCATATTCCAAGCTTGCTTCTAGTTATATTATTTTTCCAGATCAAGTTAAAATTGGAATTCAATAACTGAAAAGCAATCTCACTTTCCACTAAAAAATTTTCATATAACCTATTATCATTTGACAATTCAACCGTTATGGCATTAGGTCCCGTATTTTTATAATATTTTTTGATATGGAATTATTATGCGAAAAATGCAAGGTTATTCCTTGGCAAACATATGATACATCGTTCATGGTTAATGTGTTGTTAAAACTTTTTTCTAAATATATGGCAAACGCCGGATTTCTTGCAATTTTGTTGTTAAATATAACGTTATAACTCGAATTATACAGAGAAACTGATTGGCCATTATTATGGTAAAAATGATTTTCGGAGATGATGTTCGAATTTGAGTTTTGCAAAACTATAGACATACTGTTTCGAGTAAAATTATTTTTAAATACAACATTAAATTCAGCATTCAAAAAATATACTCCGTGAACAACGTCTTCAACGGTATTAAAGCTAAAATTAACGTAACGACAATTAACCACACAAAGACCACTCAGTCCATTCTTTATTGTGAAACCACTCATAACGAAGCCGCTAGCAGTGACTTCAACAATAACTCCTTCACCACCACCATCAATAATTACTTTTGATGGATCTGACCCAAATATTGATACGGATTTATTAACTACGATATGCTCAAAATATACACCTTCAGATACATAAATCGCATCTCCCGGATTTGCACAATTTATGGCCTCTTGAATCGATGTGAAAAATGACGCCCTAAAGCCAATTAGAAATACTTTAGCGGGACTAGCATGACAAAAAATATTGTAAGAAAAATTAATGCTAATAATCATTAACGTCATCAAAAAAAGAGGAATTTTTACTTTTCGCATTTTAATTCGACACATAGTTAGATATATGAGTTAAACATTGTTACCGGCCTACTTCTTGACCTTCTCTAAAACAAGAATTGTAGGGCCGTAAATTGGAATTTCCGAAGAATTTGAATCTAATAAGACTGTTTTGAAACCGCAAGTATCGATCGATAGATATGGGTCGCTATAATTCGCGTTAAAGTATCCGAAAGTTATGTATGTAAGTGTTCCATTCCCACTTCTCCCATGTGTTTCGCCAAGCATGGTTCCCCCAACCATAATTAAACCATCGTCAGAAAAAACGTTTTTAACAAAGACGCTATCGCCCTTAAACTCATCATAATTGAGGGGAAAAGTTTCAACACCAACAAAATCTCCTGGATCAATTTTTAAAACCTTTAATTCATTTGGGTTGTAGGCTATAACTGCTTGCCAAGCATATAAATCGTCTACATCGTAAACTTTTAAAGCAACCGTAAAATTCCCTATAACAGTTGGTTCTTCTGGAACTTTCGTTGCTGGTGGTTGCGTCGACAACATTGCTAGCGCATACCATGACATTAAAAAGCTAAAAGAAAGAATGGAGATCACTGCACAGAATTTTTTAACAAGCCTAGAATACTTTATTGATGATAAAGACCCAAATTGAAACATACAAATTATCCCAAGAATATTTCTGCTTCAACAAAATTTAACCTTTTCTATGATAATTTAGTGTACTTAAAATTACACTTTACATTTTCAAGGGAATTAATCGTTACTAAAGAGGCATCGCCCCTAAATCAGCATTTTAGAAATGCTGTTAAAGCTTTACACGGGCTTACTAACATGTGCCTTTCTCTCGCTTATATTAAAAATAAATTATGGGTATGTTTCTCCAAAGTGTATAGCTATAATTACTAGGTCGTAAAGGTCGACTATTTTATCGCCGTTGACGTCGCCGAGAATTTTGACTCTTATTAGCCCGTTAATGTATACGTTATTGTCCGTGTTTATTTCGTCCTGAACAGTGCTAGTCTCAGCCCATATGGTATAGTTGATGTGGGATTCCAGTTTGGAAGTGTCGAGATTAAAAGTTAGTAAGATCGTTTGGCCTGGTGCTAGGTTGTTTACTGTTTGGGTTCCTATAATGTTGCTGTCACGGTAGCTGTTAGGTTAAAGGTTTCTGGAAAGTTTCCATGGTTCTTGAGGTAAACCGACGTAAGCAATCTTTGTTGCTTTATTGTTAATGGTAAAGGCTTTTCCATCTAAAGTTAAGCATTTGCCGTGATATTACGCGCTTATTTTGTGACAACTTAGAAAAAGTAGTAATATAAATGGGGGTATGGCTGTATTCCCGCAGTTTGTTTATTCGGTAAAATTGATTACTATCGTTATTAAATCATATACGTCTATTTCATTCCATGGCTGCGCAAAATTTGCGTTTGGGTTCCATTTTGTTTCGCCTTCCCTGAATCCGAAAGCTGTTGCAGCCTTGACAAGGTCGTAAAAGTTAACGGTGCCGTCACAGTTCACGTCTCCGGTGAGGCTTGAAACAGTTATGACAGCGTTTGCTTCAAAGGATGTGCCATTGTAGAGGCTGCCAGTTAAGGTTATGGTGACGTTGCCAAACCGTATATGTTGAGTAGATATAAATTCAATGACCTCTGTTCTGTTAAAATTAACCATTAAATCCGGTATGATGTCATTGTCATAATCTCCGGTGCTTATTGGAGCTTCTAAATCAACTGGAACCGTGTTGTTAAGCATTATTGTTGAAACGTTAATATCCTCCAAACTATAGCCTTCTGGAAGTTCAATGTAACAGCTAACCAGCTGACCTCTGCTTCTTAAGTTTAACATGGCTATTGGAAATTCAACAGTTGTGAAATCTCCGCGTTAACTAGCTGAATATTTATCGCTAAAGTTAACGCGCCCGTAACTAACAACGCCAGCATCATCTTAATAATGAAACTTCTCACGCTTCTCTCCCTCCTTATTTTGAGGATAGAAAGCTTTCGATCCGAGATATAAAAATTTTGTAAAAAATTGCTAATCTATCCCGGATGACGGTAGCCAATAGGCGCGCACTTTTTTATTTGGTTAATGTAGGCCTGGGGGGCAGACGGAATAGGACTTCAAGCCGAAAGGAGAAGGGAGAGAAAATCATAAGCCGAAACTCCGCCTGCCTCTCCCCCAACTACCATTATACTTGAACAGGCAATTTTAAGGCGCAACCTTCAATGGTGCCGTAAAGCATTTTTAACAGGTTATGATATAACCTCAAAAACTCAAAACCTTTCTCGCTAGTCCTATACAAAATTTGCTTCCCATCGCACACCACATCAATAAAACCTATTCTAGTTAGATAATTTAAATATCTGCTAAGCAGAATGTAACTTGTTTTTAGTTTTTTGCTATTGTAAAGCGGTTAGCTCCCTCATTAGCCGTCTCAAGTATTAAGGCAACAATTTCAAAGGAACTCCTATATCTTTTATCAAAAACAGGCGTATTGAAGGTAACCTCTCTGTAGATTAGTGGATATTTTTTATTTAAAATGGTCTCCATTTAAGTCCCGTATTTTATTTGCAACTTTAATGGAATATGGGTTGTTTCCATGGAAAACATTGAATAATGTGTATGGCTTAAGACTGGCATGAAAATTATATATACTTCTATCTTAAACTATTTCAATTGAAACTGTTGAAAAGAAATGTCGCATCTCAAACTAACAGCGACGGAAAAACAGATTCTGCAGGATGCCTTAAGCTCAGACTATAGAGTTGTTGGCATACGCTTGCGAGAGGGGGAGTATCAATTTGAATTGTCTAAAGCGATAGCAGATTTTCAACTTGAATTGCACCTTCCAGACGTTAAGGATTTGATTAAAAAATTACACGGGGCAGAGAAAGTAGACGATGTTCAACTTGTCCGTAAAATCCAAACAATCCTCAAAAAGATGGAGAAGAGCGGTGTTATAAAAATTCTGCCAAAAACCAAGCCGTGGGAATTACAACGCTACGCCCTATTAAGCCTAAAATTCATAGACATTGACAAAAACCAGGTATCCCTTGCAACAGACGAACAAATACAACAGGCAAAAGATAAAATAAAAAGGATCATCAGCCAGCAGAACTTGTCAAAGCTTCCTCAAAACATTTTAAGATTAAAGGTTTACGTATCAGCTTTTCTAATAACCCTTTCCTATGCCATTCTAGTCTGGAACTTATTACAACCCATCATTAACCCGATCATTTTTGCGATAACATTTTCATTAGCAACTCTATGTTCAATCGTGCTAGGAAGAAGTTTATCCGAGTTTAAATCCTAATAAATAGTTAGGGTTGCTTGCAATGAACACGCCAAAAACCATTCTGGTTTTATTTCAAATTTCATGCTTATGCTTAGCCATGACTCTTAAAAACAATGAAGTAGTTGTGAAAGCTGATTCATCAACAATAAAGGTTCCAGATGATTACCCAACAATTCAGGAGGCTGTCAATAACGCTGGTTCTGGAGACATTATTTTTGTACGTAAAGGAATATACACTGAAAATATAGTTATCAACAAAAGTCTCACATTAATAGGTGAAAATCGAGAGGGTACAATCATCGACGGTGGAGCGAGAGGAAATGTGATTTCAGTAAAAGCTTCAAACGTAACTATCAGCGGCTTTACCGTAAGAAACAGCGATCCATCAGCGGGCTGCGGGATACTCATAGAACTCTTTGGAAACATTGTAATAAGCAACAACAATATTAGGGACAACAAAATAGGAATTTGGATCTCATCTTCAAGTAGAAATCAAATTTGCGGAAACATTATATCAGCCAATTACATAGGCATTCAACTTTTCTCTTCAAGCGGTAATACCATCTATAGAAATGTTATATTCGGTAACGCTGTAGGAATAAACGCTTATTACTATTCCGTTGGAAACATATTCTATGAAAACGTTTTCAATACAAACAATTGGGGAGTCCTTTTGTTCTCTGATAGTAATAATAATGTCTTCTACCATAACAATTTTATCGATAATTTTTATAACGTGTACACTGAGCAAACAGCCAACATATGGTGTTATAGTGGCGAAGGGAATTATTGGGACGATTATAAAGGGGAGGACTTAGACAAAAATGGTATAGGAGACACGCCGTACATCATAGCTGAAAAAAACATGGATTATTATCCCTTAATGGGAAGATATTATACGTTTGATGTGCATTTTAAAGAAGAAGACTATCGCATTAGCATAGTATCTAATTCAACAATTTCTAATTTTGCCTTTAAAGTCGCCGCTGAATTTAGAACTAGAATCATACTTTTCAATGCTAGTATTGCTAACAGCTCTGGAGGTTTCAGCAGAGTCATTATTCCAAAAGGTTTAATGGAAAACGTGCATTCGGTGTTTGTAAACGAGAATGAAGTTAACGCAACTTTCACCGCAGATACTAAAAATTACTACCTTTACATTGAATACCCCGGCAACTGTTCGATCAAAATTGTTTACTCAGAGTTGCTTGATCTTTATCATCAACTCCTTGATAAAATCCGTAGTTTAAACGACACTAACAACATATTAGTTGAAAAAATCAACACATTAAATGAAACACTTCACAGTCTGCTAACTAATTGGAGTGATTTTCAAAAATTATTTTTTAACATTAACACTTCGTATCAAGTTCAAGAACAAAATCTCAAAAATCTAGCATATATTTTCGCTTTAGCAATAGCCATCTTTATTATGGTGACAATTTACTTATCAAAGTTAGCAAATACAAAACAGAGCCGGATTGTTGAAAGTTAGCGCATCCATTAAAACAGATAAAACTAAGTGAAACCGCACATACTCCAAATAAACTTACCCAAAAATTCTCCAGGCCATATTATGACATAAACAATGGCATAGACGCCACACTCATGTACCCATTTGGGAAACGCATTGAAACAATTCGGTTTCAACATCAACTTATTGGAAGACTAAAAACATCTCTTAAACAGAACAATTTCAGCAATTTCATGAAAGATCTGGAGCGTTCAAAGTTGCACACAGATGCGCCCGCACTATCTTAGTGGATTTTCTGCGACGGATAAAAGATGAGTTATGGGTCTGTTTCTCCAAAGTGTATAGCCACTATTACTAGGTCAAATATGTCTGTGAGATAGCTGTTGTCTATGTCTGAGTTTGGGTCCCAGTTTGGATCGTGTGGTGTTGCACTGAAAGCAAGAGCAATTCTAACACAGTCAAAAATGTCTACTATGCCATCAGCATTAATGTCGCCTGTCATTGCAACGATAACCCAGCCATCGGCGAGCTTGTTATCCGTTATATCTATTTCACCCTGAACAGGCCAAGCGTAAGCCAACATAGTATAATTGCCCTTAACAAAGCCTACAGTGTTCCATGTAAAGGTTAAGAACGCTGATGCTCCGCTTGTGAGTGAAATTTCTCTTGTCCATATGGCTGTTGTGTCAGCATAAACCGTGACGCTGAAAACTTCATCGTAGGTTCCGTAATCTTTAACTTTAACTGTTATGTTCATGGGATATCCCTCACCAACAACAGTTTTTGATGGAAAAACTCCTACAACAGCCACGTCATGCCCCGGAGTAAGTATTGTTACGGGCTCAGCAGCTACAAAACTGTTGTCCGCCGTATTCACTTCGCCTGGCACTGCGCTTGCTGAGGCTGAAATCGTATAGTCGCCCTTGCCCATGCCACTTGTATTCCATGAAAAGTGGAGGATAGCTGAAACAGTAGCGTCCAACGAGACTGTTTGGACGTCTACGACCGCTGAGTTTGCGTAAACCGTTACGTTGAAGAATTCAGTGTAGCCCCCTTTATTCTGAACGGTCACGTCGATGTATACGATGTCGCCTGGAAGCACAGTTAGCGGCGAAACGTTAACGGCTGTTACCGCCACATCATGCGCAGCCTTAAAGTAGCCATATCCGCTTACAACCTGACATGTTATAGACTGCTCAAAGGAGTTTAGAAGCACAACATCCCACAGGGTAAGAGGCGACTGGCCCACACCCTTAACGTTAAAGGTTATTGTCGCCAAAGTTCCGCTCCCGCTCACTCCTGGAACATTCCCAAGTAATGTGCAGTCTGCAACCATGCGCCCAGCACTGGCGTTAACATCCCAGTAAAAAT
>Ga0315298_1002030_pt1 | contig 35744 bp, 30 predicted proteins | sample WHS_1_MG_FD_203077 | JGI IMG/M metagenome (GOLD analysis project Ga0315298, IMG submission 203077) | Extremophilic microbial mat communities from Washburn Hot Springs, YNP, Wyoming, USA - WHS_1_MG | ecosystem: Environmental > Aquatic > Thermal springs > Hot (42-90C) | place: USA: Wyoming...
AGGCGGGAGTTCTGGGGTTATGCCCGGGACGAGAGGCTCGACAACCAGGCATTGATAGAGGAAAAATATCGCGGCATCCGGCCCGCTCCCGGATATCCCGCTTGCCCCGACCACACGGAAAAGGCGGAGCTCTTCAGGCTGCTCGATGCGGAGAAAAGCGCAGGCATATCGCTCACCGAAAGTTTCGCGATGTTTCCGGCATCCTCGGTGAGCGGATTCTATTTCTCCCATCCCGAATCCGCCTATTTCGCCACCGGCAAGGTGGATCGCGACCAGGTCGAGGATTACGCGAGAAGGAAGGGGATGGAAATCGGGATCATGGAGAAGTGGCTCGCCCCGGTCCTGTCCTACAAATAAAAAGCCCGCGCCAGGCGCGGGCCAAATGGAGGAGATACGGTTCGGATGTTACGCCGTCAATCTTACGGCACCATTAAGGTATGCCTTGCGGGCAAAAAAACACCCGCGACCAGCGCGGGTGAAAGGGGGAGGTACGGTTCGAATGATACAAGGGAAATCTTATATTCCCCTTAAGTGTCCGCATTTTGACCGGCTTGTGCGTATGACTCATAATGTCCAGTTTTCCGGCAAGGATTGGGATTGACGCAAAAAACGATAGACAGCCTGACGCTGTACCGGCGACTGATGCGCTATGTCCTGCCGCACTGGAAGGCTTTCCTGATTTCGGTGGTCAGCATCATCGTGGTCGCCGCGACAGAACCCGCCCTGCCCGCCATGATGAAGCCGATGCTCGACGGCGGATTCGTGGACAAGGACAAGACCCTCATTCACCTCATTCCCGTCCTGATCGTTCTGCTTTTCCTGGTGAGAGGGGTGGCGAATTTCACCGGCGCCTATGCCATCAACTGGGTAGGGAACAAGCTGGTGATGGATCTCAGGGTGGACATGTTCGGCAAGCTGATCAGGCTTCCCACGGCCTATTTCGACGACCATGTCAGCGGCAACCTGATCTCGAAGCTGACCTTCGACGTCACCCAGGTGACGCTCGCTGCGACCAATGTCGTGCTGATTTCGGTGAAGGATACGCTGACCATAGCCGGACTGCTCGGCTGGCTGTTCTACCTCAACTGGATGCTCACCCTGCTGTCTCTCGTCATGGCCCCGCTCATCGCTTTCGTGATCAGGACGCTCAGCAAGCGACTGAGGCAGTCGAGCCGCGATACCCAGCGCGCCATGGGCGAGATCACGCAGGTTCTCGAAGAGGGAATAGAGTGCAATCCCGTGGTCAAGCTCTACGGCGGGCAGGAATACGAAGCCAGGCGTTTTTTCGAGAGCGCCAACCGGGTGAGGCGGTACAACATGAAGCAGTCGGCTGCTTCAGCGGCAAACGTGCCCATCGTTCAGATGATCGCAGCCGTATCCCTTGCCGTGATCGTCTATCTCGCCATTCTCCAGTCGACTGCCGACAAGACGACCGTCGGCGGGTTCGTGTCTTTCATCATGGCGATGCTGATGCTGACCGCCCCCATGAAGCGCATCACCGGCATGAGCGAACACCTGCAGAAGGGCCTTGCTGCAGCCGAAAGCATATTCGGACTGATCGACGAGGAAGCCGAGCCTGACACCGGCAAGACCGTTCTTGAAAGTGTCAGAGGGGAGCTGGTGTTCGACGAGGTGAGTTTTTCCTACGGTGGGGAAACCAGGCTGGCGCTGGACCATTTCAGCCTGGCCGTTTCTCCGGGCGAGACGCTGGCGCTCGTGGGCTCGTCGGGAAGCGGGAAGAGCACCCTTGCCAACCTGGTTCCGCGCTTCTATCATCCCACCGGGGGCAAAATTCTGCTGGACGGGCACGATATCCGCGATCTTTCGCTGGAAAGCCTGCGCGACAACATCGCCTTCGTGAGCCAGAACGTGGTGCTGTTCAACGACACGGTCGCGGCCAACATCGCCTACGGCAAGATGGGCGGGGCGAGCCGGGAGGAAATCGAGGCGGCGGCAAGGGCGGCCCATGCGCTGGATTTCATAGCGGAAATGCCGCAAAAAATGGACACGCTGATCGGCGAGAACGGCGTGAAGCTGTCAGGCGGCCAGCGCCAGCGGCTCGGCATCGCGCGCGCGCTGCTCAAGGATGCGCCTGTCCTGATCCTGGACGAGGCGACGTCCGCGCTCGATTCGGAGTCGGAAAAGCATGTCCAGGCTGCGCTGGAGACCTTGATGCAGGGCCGCACCACGATAGTCATCGCTCACCGGCTTTCGACCATAGAAAACGCCGACAGGATCGTCGTGATGCAGAAGGGCAAAATCATGGAGGTCGGCAGGCACACAGAACTGCTCGAAATGGACGGCATCTATGCCAGGCTCTACCGGATACAATACGAATCCCCGAGGGGGTGACAGATGAAGCTGCTTGAGAAGCTTTTCGAGGCGGCGCTGTGGCGCAGCCGCCATGTCGTGATTTTTGCCGTGGTGGCGAGCATGGCCGCTGGTTTTGCCATGTTCTACATGGCGACCGTGGACGTCGTCTATCTCGTCGCGCATATCGTCCACTATGCCGACCCGGACATGGCCGTGGCTGCGAGGAAGGCTTTGCACGAGGACACCATCACCCATATCGTAGAAGTGGTGGACGGCTATCTCCTCGCCACCGTGATGCTGATTTTTTCGCTGGGGCTCTACGAGCTTTTCATCAGCGACATCGACGAGGCGAAGGGAGAGGCGCGATCGAGCAGGATACTCGTGATCGAGAGCCTGGACGACTTGAAGGCGAGGCTCGCCAAGGTGATCCTGATGATTCTGATCGTGACGCTCTTCAAGGAGGCGATCAAGGTCGAAATCGGGACGCCCCTCGATCTGCTCTACCTGGGCGGCGCCATCGCGCTGGTGGGGCTCGCCCTCTATTTTTCGCATGCGTCCGAATCCCAGAAGGGGGAGCACTGATGCCGCACCTCTCCGTAGTCATCCCGGTCTACAAGGCGGAGAACTGTCTCGATGAACTCTATGCCAGGCTGAGGGCGGCGATCGAGCCGATCAGCCCGGACTTCGAGATCATTCTGGTCGAGGATTGCGGAGGGGACCGTTCCTGGGACATGATCACGGCTCTTGCGAAGAGAGACCCGAGGGTGCGGGGAATACAGTTCAGCCGCAACTTCGGCCAGCATTACGGGATCACGGCGGGGCTCGACCATGCCATGGGGGACTGGGTGGTGGTCATGGACTGCGACCTTCAGGACAGGCCCGAGGAGATTCCCAGGCTCTACGCTAGGGCGCAGGAAGGTTTCGAGATCGTTCTGGCCCGTCGCGGAAAGCGCGAGGATCCGCTGGGGAAGCGCCTCATGTCCCGGGCTTTCTACAAGCTGTTCAGCTATCTCGCGGACATGGAATACGATGGACAGGTCGGGAATTTCAGGATCATCTCCAAGAAAGTGGTCGAGAATTTCAGGCAGATGAGGGAGCAATTGCGCTTCTTCGGAGGACTCGTCAACTGGATGGGCTTCCCCACCACTTCGATCGACGTGCAGCATGCAGAGCGCTTCGAGGGCGGATCGACCTACACGTTCAGGAAGCTCTGGAAGCTTGCCAGCGAGACGATCATCGCCTACTCGGACAAGCCGCTCAGACTTTCGATACGCTTCGGCTTTCTGATTTCATCGCTGTCCTTTTTTTATGGCATGTACATCATTTACCATGCCCTGCGCTACGGTTCCTCGATCACCGGCTGGAGCAGCCTGATCGTGTCCCTCTATTTTCTGGGCGGAATCGTCATCTCGATATTGGGCGTGATCGGCATCTATCTCGGGAAGGCTTTCGACGAGGCGAAGAGGCGCCCCCTTTACATCATCAACCACAAGACTTTCGATGGGCATTGAGGAAACCCCCTGGGACAAGGCCGTTTTCGGCATGCCGACATTCGAGATCACCGGGCTTGCGGAAGAGGATTTCGCGCTGGCTTTGCGCCAGTCCGGGCATTACACGGTCAAAATCGACCCGCTCGCCGACAAGCGGATGCTCCACGAATACGGCTTCTATTATTGCGATACCCTGATCGAGCCCCATTGCACCCGGGAAGGATTCAGGGTCTTCGAACACGAGGACTTTCGTGCAATGCCGGGCACATCAGTGGCGGCATTGCTGAAAATCTGCCATGGCGCTTTCTCTCACGGACGCTTCCACCGGGATTTCAACCTGAATCGCGATCTTGCCGATCTGCGCTACGACAGATGGCTCGAATCGCTCTGCGATGAGGGCAAGGTTCTCGGGCTTTATCACAAGGAGGAACTGGCGGGATTCGTCGCTTTTTCGGGAAGCTGTCTCGTCCTTCATGCCCTGGGCCAGAATTTCCGGGGAAGGGGATACGGCAAATATCTCTGGAGTGCCGCCTGCAAGGTAATCTTCGGAAGGGGGGAGACGGAGATCACCAGCTCGATTTCCGCCTCCAATCTCGCCGCGCTGAATCTTTATGCCTCCCTAGGATTCAAGTTCGGGAAGGCTGTCGATGTCTATCATCTGCTGGTGAAATGAGCTATCTCTACGTCCTGTTCACGATCCTGCTGACCGTCTACGGCCAGATCGTCATCAAGTGGCAGGTGCTGAAGGCGGGGGCACTGCCGCTTGACCCCGCCGAGAAGCTGAGGTTCCTTTTTCATCTTGTCCTGAATCCATGGGTGCTGAGCGCATTCCTGGCCGCATTTCTCGCTTCGGTCACCTGGATGGCGGCGATGACCAAGCTGCAGCTTGGGCATGCCTATCCCTTCATGAGCCTCGCCTTCGTGCTGGTAATTCTGCTCAGCAATGTCTTTTTCGGCGAAGCGATCACGGCGCTCAAGGTTGCCGGGATCGTGCTCGTCGTGCTGGGGCTCGCCATAGGGAGTCAGGGTTGAAAGTATGCCCTGACTGTGGAGGCGCCGTGACGGATGAGTGGCGCTGCCCCTCCTGCGGCTGGAAGGTCGAGAGAATCGACGGATTCCCCGCATTTTCGCCCGCCCTTGCCACGGGCAACGAGGGATTCAGGTCGGGCTATTTTGCCGAACTTGCGGAGTTGGAAGCGAAGAACTTCTGGTTCAGGGGAAGGAACAGGCTGATCCTTTGGGCGCTCGATCGACATTTTCCGGGCGCTTCGAGTTTCATGGAAGTGGGATGCGGCACGGGCTACGTGCTTTCTGGCGTCAGGCGCGCCCATCCGGAAATGAAGTTGCAGGGTAGCGAGATCGATGCTTCCGGGCTCGGATTCGCCGCCCGTCGGGTTGGAAACACCGAACTGATCCAGATGGATGCGAGACGCATGCCTTTCAGGGAGGAGTTCGACGTGATCGGCGCTTTCGATGTGCTGGAGCATGTCGAAGAAGACGAAGCGGTGCTCGGGCAGATATATGCCGCATTGAAGCCGGGGGGAGGGGTCATGCTGACCGTGCCCCAGCATCCCTTCATGTGGAGCCAGCAGGACGTGGCCGCCTGCCATGTGAGGCGCTACACGAAAAGCGAATTGACCGGCAAGCTGGAAAGAGCGGGGTTCAGGATGGAATTGGCGACTTCCTTCGTTTCCCTGCTTTTTCCCCTCATGATGATTTCTCGCCTTGTGGCCAAGCAGACGCCGACCGACCCGATGTCCGAATTGAGATTGGGCAGGGGAGCGAATGCGCTTTTCGAATCGGTCATGAATGTCGAAGCGGGGCTGATCAGAATGAACATCCATCTGCCTTTCGGCGGGTCTTTACTGACTGTGGCGAGGAAACCATGATCCCTTTCAACAAGCCTTACATGACGGGCAAGGAACTGAGCTATATTGCCGAGGCGCATGCCAAGGGCCACCTCGCGGGCGACGGCGAATTCACCAAAAAATGCCATGCCTGGTTCGAGCAGAGGCTGGGGACGAAGAAGGCGCTGCTGACCCATTCCTGCACGGCCTCCCTCGAAATCGCCGCCCTGCTCTGTGGTCTCGAAGCGGGCGATGAAGTGATCATGCCTTCCTATACCTTCGTCTCCACTGCCAATGCTTTCGTGCTGAGGGGATCTGTCCCGGTTTTCGTCGACATCCGCCAGGACACCCTCAACATCGACGAGAACCTGATCGAAGCGGCGATCACCGAAAGAACCCGCGTCATCGTCGCGGTCCATTATGCGGGGATCGCCTGCGAAATGGACAGAATCATGGAAATCGCGCAAAGGCACGACCTGATTGTCATCGAGGACGCCGCCCAGGCGCTGCTCTCGACATACAGGGGCAGGTATCTCGGCACGATCGGCCATATCGGCTGCCTCTCCTTCCACGAGACCAAGAACATCATCAGCGGGGAGGGCGGGGCGCTGCTCGTCAACGACAGGCGATTTGCTGAGCGCGCCGAAATCATCCGGGAAAAGGGAACGAACCGGAGCCAGTTCTTCAGGGGGCAGGTCGACAAGTACACCTGGGTCGATGTCGGATCTTCCTATCTGCCGAGCGAACTGATCGGCGCCTTCCTTTATGCCCAGCTCGAGCATGGCGAGGAAATCATAGAAAGAAGAAGAGCCATTTTCTCGCGTTATGCCGAACTGCTCTCGCCCCTGGCCGACAAAGGATTCTGCCGCCTGCCGGGAAGGGAAGAGCCAGGCATAAGAGGCAACGGCCACATGTTCTACCTGATCCTGGAAAATCTCGATGCCCGGAGCCGCCTGATCCGTCACCTGAAGGAAGCGGGCATTCTCGCCGTATTCCATTATGTGCCGCTGCATTCGGCTCCGGCCGGAATCAAATATGCAAGGGTGAATGGAACGATGGCAGTCACCGAGGACCTGAGCGAAAGGCTGGTGAGGCTGCCGCTCTACCACGACCTGGAGGATGAGGACATTCTGAAGATATCGGCTGCAGTGAAGGCGTTTTTCGGGGCGGGAGACTGATGCTTTTCAATTCGCACCTTTTCCTGTTTGCATTCTTGCCATGCACCCTGATTGTTTTCTTCCTGCTTGGAAAACGCAGGGAAATGGCTGCTGGTTGGCTCGCCGTTTCCTCCATTGTTTTCTACGGTTACTGGAATGTCGCCTATGTTCCGCTCCTGCTGCTTTCGATCCTCGCCAATTACGCCTTCGGAGCAATGATCGGCAGAGGGAGAAAAAACCTCCTCGTCTGGGGGCTGGCCTTCAACCTGGGCTTGCTCGGCTACTACAAGTATGCCCATTTTTTCCTCTCCAATCTGGATCAACTGGCCGGGCTAGACTGGCAGATCGGAAGAATCGTGCTGCCGCTCGGCATTTCATTCTTCACCTTCACCCAGATCGCCTATCTGCTGGACGTGTACCGGGAGGAAGCGAAGGAATATCGCTTTATCCACTACCTGCTTTTCGTCACCTATTTTCCTCATCTGATCGCAGGCCCCATCCTCCATCACAAGGAGATGATGCCCCAGTTCGAGCGGAAGTCGACTTTCGAGCCGAGATTCGACAATTTTTCGGTCGGCCTGACGATTTTCTTCGTGGGGCTTTTCAAGAAAGTGATGCTCGCTGACGGCATTTCAGGCTATGTCGCTCCCGTTTTCGGTGCGCATGCGAGCGGGATCGAGCCTTCCTTCGTCGACGCCTGGTGCGGCGCGCTGGCTTATACCTGCCAGCTATATTTCGATTTCTCGGCTTATTCAGACATGGCTGTCGGCATCTCCAGGCTTTTCGGCATCACCCTTCCGGTCAATTTCTATTCTCCCTACCAGGCGGTCAACGTCATCGAGTTCTGGCGGCGCTGGCACATGACGCTTTCCCGATTCCTGCGCGATTACCTCTACATTCCGCTCGGCGGAAACAGGAAGGGGAAGGCAAGGCGCTATTTCAACCTGATGGCGACCATGCTGCTTGGCGGACTCTGGCATGGCGCAGGATGGACTTTCGTGATCTGGGGCGGGCTGCACGGCATTTACCTCGCGATCAACCATGGCTGGCATGCTTTGAAGAAGAGTCTGGGGATTCCGGATATGGGCATTGTCGGGAGGTTCTTCGGGCGCACTGCGACATTCCTTTCAATCGTGGCGGCTTGGGTGTTCTTCAGGGCGGAAGACCTGGGTTCTGCATTTTCCGTCCTGCGCGGAATGATGGGGCTCAACGGCGTCATTATTCCCGATTTCTGGCTTCCGAAATGGGGAAGGCCGGGGGCTTGGCTCTCATCCCACGGCATGCATTTCGGCTCCACGGCGACCCCCGTTACGGGTGGGGAAGTCAACTGGATATGGATACTGCTCGCGCTTGTCTGGTTCGCTCCCAATATCTACAGGATCATGGGGAATTTCGAACCCGCCCTCAATCTGCCCGAAGAGAAACCCGCCGGGCTGGCCTGGAAGCCGAACTGGACATGGGCCGTTCCCGTCGCGGCGCTCGGGTTTTTTTCCATCATCAACATGAACAAGGAATCCGCCTTCCTTTACTTCCAGTTCTGAAATGGAAAAGCACAAGCATTACGTTTACGCACTCATTTCGATACCGGGACTCATGATCCTCGCGATTCTCGCGATGAACATACAGCTCGAAAAGAACGATCTGGGCGGAGGGAGGAAGGCCTTTCTGGCAAGCGCCTGGCAGGATGAGACGCATGGCGTTACCTATGCTCCCCCCCTGAGTTCGACCCGCCTTTTCAAGACGCTTCGCCTCAATGCCCGCCTTCCCGGGATTAATACGGTCATATTCGGCTCATCGACCGCGATGGGCGTTCGGGCAGACATGTTCCCTCTCCCGATGAAGGCCTACAATTTCGCCCAGACCGGGAATCCCCTGCTCTCCGTGATTGGCGAGGCCGAATATATCCAGGCGCATGACGGAGAAATCAGAAATTTCGTCATCCCGCTGGACTGGTCGCTGGATTTCCTCTACATGCAGGGCAGGCCCAATCCGGCCGATCTTTCCCCGCCTAGGCTCGAAAAGAGGTCGTCCGGCCCTCCTTTTTTCGCGAGAATGAAAGATGCGCTTTCGCTTCCCCGGATAAAGAATCTCGTCGTCGTCCTGGGGGGCATATTGAAGTCGAAGGAAAAGTGGGCATCTGCAGAGAGCATGTTCTTCGAGCCTTCCAGCAGGGATTACCGTTGCGCGGACGGCTCCGTAGCGAAGGACTACGACACGATGTACCGTGGCACCTGCACCGGCTTCCGTTTTGACGGCAGCGCCACCTTCGCGAACCTGGCAAGAGTGTCGGATGAGGAGCTTCCTTCCCTAATACTCGCCGCCACGATACCGAGCTCGAAATACAGCGAGGCACTGAGGCATTCGAAGGGCATGCCCAATCCTGCCATACTCGATGCGCTTTCGAAGATAGTGGAGAATGCCAGGGGAAGGGTCATCTTTTTCCTGCCGCCATTGATTCCGGGTATGGAAAGAAGATTTCTTGCCCTCCCCGGGTATTCGGAAGACTTGAAGCGCACCAAGGCGGCGCTGGATGCCTGGGGAAAGCGGGAAAACGTGACGATCATCGATGCGGGGCAGTCGGAGAAGTACGGCTGCAGCGCAGGCGAATTTGTCGACCAGCATCACGCCCTTTATTCATGCTATGAGAAGATATTCGCGAAATTCTGGAAAGAGGGCGCGGACAGGAAAGGCATCTATGTTCCGCAGTGAAGGCGCTCTCGAAAGAAGGCTCTGGCTGCTTTGTGTTCTGGCGGTCCTCAGTTTCCTGCCGGCGCTGCATTTTTATTATGTCGGGGAAGAGGCGATTTTCCCGATTTCTTCCCTCGAAATGTGGCATGAAAATTCGTGGCTCGTTCAGATCATGTACGGTGCGAATGTCAGGCACAATCCGCTTTTCAACTGGCTGATCATGCTGTTTTCGGCGGCCGCCGGATGGAAGCATGTGCTGGTCATCACGCGAGCGCTTTCGGTTCTCGCCACCCTGGGCAGCAGCGGGATGCTCTTCTGGCTGGCAAGGCGATTTTCAGGCGACAGGCCATTCGCGCTTTTCGCTGCGCTCACCTACCTGTCGTTTTTCGATGTGGCGCTCTACCATGGCTGGCTGGCCTATGTCGACCCGCTTTTTGCCTTCTTCGTGTTCTCCTCGATCGCCCTGCTGTGGGCGGCTTCCGAAGAGGCTTCCCTGCGGCTCCTTGCCCTGTCGGCTGCATCGCTGAGTCTCGCCTTTCTTGCCAAGGCATTCACTGCCTACGCATTCTACGGGCTTGCCGTGCTCGTGCTCCTTGCGCGGCCGAAGTGCCGCCGATTCCTGCTGTCCGCCCCGTCGCTTGGGCTGGCCGCCGCGGCACTGGCTTTCCCGCTGCTCTGGCTTTCCCTGTTGCCCTCGCAGGGTCAGGGCGGAAGGATGTTCGCGGAGATTCTGAGCAAGCTGGCGGTGCCGGGACTGGGCGATTATGCCAGGCAGCTTGTCGGATTTCCTCTGGAAGCCATGCTGAGAATGGCCCCGGTTTCGGTTCTCGCGGTTTATCATCTGCTGCGCGGCAAAGTGGCGAGAGATGATGCGGACTCCTTCAGAACGGCATTCTGGATGGCCTTCTTGAATCTGCTGCCCTACTGGCTTTCTCCGCAGAGCGGCATCCGCTACATATTGCCGATCTATCCCCTGTTCGCCCTCGCCTTCGCCGGAGCGTTGTGGAGAACGGGTGAACAGGGTCTGAAAATTTCGCTGCGCTGGATCGGCGGATTTGTCGGCCTGAAGCTGGTTCTCTTTTTGGTTCTGTTTCCCTGGTACCAGAGCCATTACCGCGGCGAGAATTACCTGAAAGCTGCGCAGGAAATCATGCGTGAGACTGCCGGATTCCCGCTTTTCGTGGCGGATGTCAGTTCGAGCGGTCTGTCCGTTGCGGGTTATCTCGACGTGTTGAGATTGCCGCAGGCCCCGCTCGTGTTCCCTCCGGAGAAATGGAGTTCCGGCTACGTCATTTCCTATGCCGAAAATCCCGCCCTGGGAAAGACTTTCAGGACATTTAAGCTGGGGGGGGACAGGCTTTATCTGCTTTGCAGGGGAGAAGCCTGCAGGAACTAGGCTTTCCTGAGAAAGGGCTGTATGTCGTGGCCGCAGTCCGGGCACTTCAGCAGCGGCCCTTCGGGCAGGGTCAGGGGCGTGGGCTCCAGCCCGGAATTGCAGCAGACCGGGCAGGAAGCGAGGTGCTGGCCCGTCAGCCGGTCATGTTGCTGCGCATCTTCTGCATCGCCTTCTGTTCGATCTGGCGGATGCGCTCGGCGGAGACGCTGAATTCGGCTGCGAGCTCGTGCAGCGTCGCGGCTTCGCCTTCCTGCAGCCAGCGCGCTTCGATGATCCTGCGGCTGCGCTCATCCAGGCTGGCGAGCGCCGTGGAAAGCCCTTCTCCCAGCATTTTCTCCTGCTGCTTGGCTTCCAGAACCTGCAGCGGCCCGGCATGTTCGTCCGCGAGATAGCTGATCGGCGCGAACCCCTCTTCCTCTTCGCCCACGGGTTCCAGCGCGATGTCCCGTCCGCCGAGGCGGGTTTCCATCTCGGCCACTTCCTCGGGCTTGACGTTGAGCGTCTTCGCGATGATGCCGATCTCTTCCCGGTTGAGGGATTCGTGTCCTTCCTTGAGGCTGCGTAAATTGAAGAAAAGCTTGCGCTGGGACTTGGTCGTGGCGATCTTCACCAGACGCCAGTTGCGGATGATGAATTCGTGGATTTCCGCCTTGATCCAGTGGATGGCGAAGGAAACGAGGCGAACGCCCCTTTCCGGATCGAAGCGCTTCACCGCCTTCATCAGCCCGATGTTGCCTTCCTGGATCAGGTCCGCCTGCGGCAGCCCGTACCCCATGTAACCGCGTGCGACGGACACCACCACGCGCAGGTGGGAGAGCACGAGTTGGCGCGCAGCCTCCAGGTCGTTGTCGTTCCTGAGCCGGCGCGAAAGATCCAGTTCCTCCTCCTGGGACAGGTAGGGAAGGCGGTTGACCGCCTGGATATAGCTTTGCAAGCTGCTGCCCGTGAGTTGCATCGGTAACACGTTTTCGGTCATGTTGTCCTCCTGATGAGCCATTCTAGCACTCAGGCATTATGAGTGCCAACATCCCGGAAGAGTTCCCCGCGATTTCTTGTGTTCCGCGCAATTAAAGTCGTAAATAAGCAATTAAAGTCGAAAATAGGTCATTAAAGTCGAAAACCAGTCGCCTGGGAAGCACTATCAGAGGAATTCAAAATGGTTAAGCCAGATTTAAAGGCTCGAATATTTCGCGCCGCCGCAATTTTGCGCAAGCACAAAATATCCCAAGCGGAATTGGCTGATATCGTCGGAGCAAGTCAACCACAGGTCAGCAGGATTCTTAATGCAAAAGGTCTGCGCGCTACCAAGTTATGCGAGGAAATATGTCTTTATGCAGAGAGACTGGCTGGAGGTGTATCTGCAGATGCTGTCCGTAATAATGACGAACTGGTTGAAGCTTTGAGAGATGTCTGGGACGGGAGTGACGCGCACGCGAAAGCGCTTGCTGTTGTGATACGTTCGTTAACAGCTCTTCGGTATAAAGGTTTTGAGTAGACAGCACTGGTGAGCACTACAAAAAAATAATTAGGAGAGGCCGGAGTTCGGCCTGAGCTGTCCTTGACCAGCTTCGCCATGTCGGGCAGGAAGGTGCACGTAACCCGCCACTCAGTCTCCAATTGACCTGAATGTCAGCTTTCCCTTTCGGTGAACTGGCGCTCGGTGCCAATACCGCTCATAAGTCGGTGGCTGAATTCGGTAAAATGAATGTCGACAAGAACATACTTGGCAGACAATCGTAGCCGTTGTCTACCGACGCCTGTGGTGCTGATACGAGGGCGCTTTGCCACTTAATTTTTCCACTTCTCGAAAACCTTAGACCGATGATAGGAGAGATATTGCGCACGTCGCTCGTTCCTGAATTGTTCCGGTAATGACCTATGTACATTCAGCCCTAGAGCGTTCTTTGCGGATTCTGAAAGTTCAAGCGAAGCAACCACTTTCCAGTCCTCGCCAAAGGTAATCAAACCGGCGTCAAATGCTGAATCCCAAAGGGCAGAAAGCAACAGGCCGTTATGAATATTTCCACGTGATTCCTCATCCTTGCCACAATGCGACCAAGGCCTTATGTGGGATGCGATGAGTAAACGTTTGCCTTCAATACCAGACATCCAACATCTTTCACCGCCAATTTTGATCAACGCGTCCCGGAAGGCGCCTTGCCCATAGCGAACTTTCACAACAGCTTCGCGTTCGTCGGTCGTCAGTTTATTTGTGTCTTCTTCCAATATTCCTTGATCAGATGTGGAAATCACTACTTTACTTTTGGATTCCGCAATTTCTTGGGTGACGGCAGAGGGCAGTGAGAATTCTGTTGAGTCTTTACAATACCATTTTACGAAATCCAATAACCTGGTTGGGTGAATTTCAAGGATATATGCCGGATTATCTGCAGCTAGCGTTGGAGCAACTGTTTTAAGCGCTGAATTTTTCTTGCCATTTGCTGCCCTGGGTTCCCATGCTTTTGCTATTCCGAATTGATTCACATCAGTCACCCCGCCGCAATCGGTTGAAAGCCATATCTTGACACCAGTCTTTTTTTGCAAATCAACAGCCAACTCAAGACGTGTCTTTCTGGATTTGAAACCAATGGCGTAAGGTTTGGAGGACGGCTTACCCCGATCTCTTTTGTCCTTTGGGATAAAGGGCCCGTCCAATAGGCTAGGTAAATTCATTAACTGATTTACCACATCTGAACTACTCGAATTCTCATCCTTGAACAACTGTTCTTTACTACTCGACACGATTTTATCCATACGTACATCTCCGTTTTGCATCAATTATTAAAGAATTTCTTAATCAGCTAGTGATTCTGCACATCAAATTTACCAGCCCCATCTGCTCGACCGTCGAACAACTGGTGTCCGAAAGAGCCGGGCTCGCCACGATCAACGCCAGACACCTTGCCCTCGATATTGCCACATTGAGTCTGTTTTTACTGTACAGAAAATCGAAGTAGCGCGGCATCGTGTCTTCGTTCGAGGTGGCCATCGACACAATCACAGCTTCGGCTTCCTGCCCCTGAAACTTGTCCACCGTTCCCACTCTCGCTCCCTCGGGAAGGGTCCTCCTAAGCAGGTTCACCTGCATGTTGTAGGGCGCGACAACGAGGATATTTTCCATGCCCATGGGATATTCTTTGCCATTTCGGTCACGATAGTTTTGGCTTCGCAGGCTCTCAAAAAGAGCCAAAACAATCTCGGCCTCCTCCTCGCTCTTCTGGCTACAGGTTTCGTGAATGGCAGGTACATAGGATAACCCGGTTGGTTTTAGTGCTGGATGGGCATCTGGTTTCAGAATCAATCGCTGCTCTATATTCCTTTTTTCAGCCTCCAGCCGCCCTTCGTAGATCGAATCGGAAATGAAGCTGCAAATGTCAGGATGCATTCTCCATGAAGTGTCCAGGAAAATGCCTTTATCCGGAGGAATCGTCGCCATCCCCTCAAGAAGAAAATCAAGCGATGACAACCCGGACTCTCCCGGATGATCGCCCTGAATTGGCTGCCCGAGCTGCATCTGATCGCCAAGCAGAACAACATTTCTGGCGCTAGTTGCCATAGCTACCAGATTCGCAGTTGCCACCTGACCAGCTTCGTCGACGAATAGATAATCCAGTGCTTCTTCCATACCAGGATCAGAAAAAAGCCAGGCAGTTCCAGCAGCAAGCTGGTAGTAATCGCCAATATTGATTATTACGTCCTCATTCGATTCTTCGCAGGTAATTTGTTGTCCTTCGTATTCAGACCCTCTGGTCTTGGAGACTTTGTAAGCCCCATTAAATTCCACGCCACGTTCAATCGCCCTCTTCTCGACAGCATGAAGCAGATTGTGAATCGCCTTGTGGCTGTTGGAAGATACACCTACACGTTTTCCTCTTGCCAGGAGCTCAACGATGAGATGCGATCCTGTATAGGTTTTGCCTGAACCGGGAGGCCCCTGAATGAAAAGCGTACTGTTATCCATATTGACGACCCGATCGATGATCTGGGGAAGTGCTTCCCTGGTTTCATCGATGAGAAGATTACCTGGAACATGCCCCTTTATCTTGGGAGGCGCTTTCCTGAGAAAATCGATCGCTGCTGCAAACTTCCCTGTGCCTTCGAGATAACCGTCCGCCAAACTGAACAATGCATCGTTGATGGCATCCGTATTGATGGGGCCGCCAACAGAGATAGAAACGAATGAGGGGATCTCAACGTCTTTCTTGAACTGGATGGTGATAGTCCGGTTCTCCTCATCAATCTTGGCAAGTTTGCCAATCGAATTTGATGTCGAAACGTCGATACATGCATCCCCTTCCCTTAACTTGAACTCCTGTTCCGGATATCGATAAGTCGCCAATTTATTGTTGATAGTTTCGGAGATGATTTCGAGGCCGCCAATGCACTCCGCATCGTCGATCAGTTCATCGAGGCTCATGTCGCGTCTTGAAAACAATGCCCACCATGCTGGCTTGTTTGCTCTGCGATGAAAATCCAGAAGTCGATGAAGCAAGGACTTGAGACGATCCTCGCCACCGCGTTCTTCCGCTTCATCATGGGACATGCCGGACAATAGTTTCCGTTCGTATCTGGCGAGATCTTCCTCATGAGCGATAAGCTTATCGCTCTTCTTAATCTCAACTTGTTCGCTTCCAGCTGATAGCAACTTTGTATCTTCAGGCTTGATCGACAACAACCACTCCCGAAGCAGATAGGTTGAGCGGCAATCATCCTCGTTGTAATCGCGAATCTTCTTCAGCAGGTCTTCATCCCTGGTCTGGCGCCATTTTTCGTAATAGACAATGCTCGCCCCGGCATTGGTGACGTCACCTTCACGCTTTTCCATGTAGAACGTTTCGATGTTCTTGATCGAATAGCGAGGCTCGGAAACTCGTATCCCTTCTCGCACCACCTGATAAAGATCGACAAACCGGTTTTCCCTGAGCAACCGATCAACCTGCACTTCCTTGACACCATGAAGGGACATCAGTTTTTTCATGGCGGTTGGCTCGTAATGCGCATAATGATAAATGTGAGACCTCGGATGCTTTTTCAGATGATCCATCACGAAATCGATGAATCTCGAAAAGGCTTCCTTTTCCTCTCGCCTGTCATGCGCCCAGAAGTCGATGAATTCTGGATTTCCATCTTTCAGAGTATAGATACCGAACAGATATTCGAGGCCGCCTTCCTGGAGTGGGTCACCTTCCATGTCGAAAAATAGGTCGCCTGGGTCTGCCGGCGGCAAACGATCAAATCCTCTTGTCGCATCTGGATCTCTTGCCAGAATCTCAAGCTGATTTTCGCCGGTTTCCTGCTTTTTCAACTGCAGGGCAGCCTGGGCGCGCAGCTTTTCGAGAGTTTCAGGTCGCATCCCTTTGATCGTGCGGCTTGGCGGCAATTTTCCCAACTCACCTAGGGTCTGAATTCCTTCCTGCTGCAATCGCTTGATCTGAACTTTTGTTATGTTGGCCACTCGGTTCAGATGATCCCCTTTTTCCCAGGCAGCATCACACAGTTCACGCCAGTCACACATGCCGCAGTGATCGCATTTCTCTGGAAGGGTATTTGGCCGATTCGAAATAAAGTCATCGAAGCGGTATCGAAGCCGCCTGTAATAATGCAGGTAATCGGCTGTCCTAAAGCTTTGTTCGGTATGGTTCCCCAAAGCAAGGTGCATCGAGGCAGGCATCACGCCCTGAATATCGGAAAACAGATTTTCGTCTTCATGAGTGAATCGACCTTGCTGTCCTTCATCCTCTATAAGGGTAAGAAAGCGGTTACTGTCGAATCCTTGCCAAACATGCTGCTTGCAGGACTTCAGCAGTTACTTGAAATGCGGGGACTTCCATCTGCCACCATTGAAAAAGCATTGCTTCATTATGAGTCTGGTGCGTACGCAAAAACAGATACCCACCAAGTCAAAGCATGTTTTGAATACCCTGGTTGAGCGCGCCAATAGCTATGAACCCGTTAGCCCTATTCATTTGCACCTCGATGCCATAGAAGCATCAGCCTGGATGAACGATTTTAATGAGGTTCCCTGGTTCAGGGTGACATCGATTGCGGCTGGCAGAATTATGGAATTATTGGCGGAGCGATGGTCGCCGCGCTATGGAAAACTCTATCACTCGTTTTCCTCCAAGCTTCGCCTCCAATGGGATGCGGCATCACCCGAAGAAAAGGAAAATATTCTGGAATCATGTTCCCGTTGGGGCCCAGATTCATTCGATCGCCTTATGCAACCAGGGGCGAAACCTGATTGGCAGAAAACCGGCTGTAATCCGGATATAGCGCCAATGCACATATATAAATTGCTATTTGGCATGGCGGCGGACACGAATTTCCTGGTTGAAGACCGCTTTAACGCGTGGTTTCTGGACATGGGAACAGCTGCATTGGCCATGCATGCGTGGGCTTGGACAGACCGGTACTGCACGATGGGGGGCTTAATTACAGATGAAATGCTTTATTGGGGAGCGTTTGATGAAATCTTCTTTTCCGAGGATCCATTGGAATCTGAGGGATGGGGGATTAAAGACGCCATGACTTATTGCCAGGCGGATTGGCAAGAAGATTCGTTTGGTGCTTTTTGTAAGGCCAGAGAAATCTATCGGGAATTGGTAAACGATGGTGGTTTGTCAGCTAAGGAAATAATGTCCGTAGCAATGTCGGCTAGGAGGCGGTACCCGCTTATTTATCGGGCTTAGAGGTAATGTAGAAAGGATGATATTTCCTGTTCCCTTGCCTGATGAAACACTTTGCAGCCTATTGACGCGGATCTGTAGGCTGAACGGGATTTTTGATTTCCGAGATTTTGCATCACGATTCTTCGGAACACCAGTTGCTGCGTCGTTTGTTGACGGGCGAATCGATTTTCCTGAATTTTGTCGGCGCACCGATGAAGCATATGGCGAATCTGGCACAGTGCTTGATCAACTTACTGCCTTGCATGCGCAAGTGCGAATCGGTGAGTTGAGTTCATCCTTCTTGGATGAGATGGAAACAGGCGCACGAAAACTGTCACTCGGAGAACTCGCCTTTCATGACGCCACTAAGTTTAGCTATTGCCCTGAGTGTCGCCGCCAAGACATATCGAATTATGGATTTTCATACTGGCATCGCCAGCATCAGCTGCCAATAGTCCGTTATTGCGTTTTGCATGAAATTCAGTTGGAGCGAATCAAGGTTAAGCGCATGAAATTGCATCAGACCTTTCCAATACCAAGTGATTTCGGACCTCATCTGCGCAATTTTCCGCAAAAATGTTTCATTGAAGCGAAAGATCTATGGCTTGGCGTGGCAAAGATGGTGTGCGCGATATTTGATGCAACGACAAAGTTTGATGTGGAAATTTTCGAAGTGGCGCTTTTGAGCGAGTTGCGTGCAAGAAAATTGATGACTCCTGCGGGTGCTATTCGGATGGAAGAAATAATTGCCTTCTTTTCGGACTCTTTTACTGGCTTTGGGACATCGGCTCAGGATAAAGAAGGCAGCAAAATTGTGGAGCAGGCCGTTTGGAGTTTGATTAATCCTGCTTCAGGTATTGTCTTTGGAAGAATTGTTCTTTGTTATGGACTCTTCGGAAATTGGCAGGCTTTCGAGAAGAAATGCCAGTGGGCACAAGTCTTCAGCGTCAACCGGACGCCACCAATGTCAGCTAAGAAGGATATTTCCACTGTGCAGGAGCTGGCAAGTTTTCACAGGAAGGTATGCATCGATTATCGGTATGAGCACCCCGGTTGTACACGTTTTGAGTTTACCAAGGCGAAATATCGAAGTTTTCGTTGGCTGTTGCACAATGACAGACGGTGGTTGGATAAACAATTGCCTATTCCCGCAGTGACCATGCAACAGATCGAATTATTTGAGTTTTAGCGTTCGTTTCAATATTGCTGAGTGCGGAGGGACCATGAGCATGCTTTACGAATTTCAAGTCTCGTTCATGCGGGGAGCAAGAGCTACCGTGAAGTACTGCTATTTTGCCCCGCTGATGGCTATGTTCTTTACTATTAGTCGTCGAGGCGGATATTTTTGGCACTTGCGTGCGCTATACCGGCTTTGCTTCTGGCGGGGTAGGAAGTATCCGGAAACTCCGAAATGATTTCGGTGCATATTTGATGCAGATCTATCTATATAAAATGAAGCAATTCCGGCCCGTCATTCCGGCGATTGTTCACTTTCGTCGACACCTTGTGCCAGGCGAACCGGTCATCGCGCATGGCCGAGTTCGCGACTTCCCTGATTTCGGCTAGCTTGAGCATGGGGTCGATCCATCTTAGGGCAGATTCCGAATCCAGCATGACCGGCTTCCTTTCGTGGATGGCCTTCATTTCCCCATCGGTCGCCATGATGAGAATCGCGAAGGTCGAATCCCCGGAATGCGGATTGTGCTCCCATAGCCCCGCGAAAAGCACGGGAACATCGTCCTTGCGGTGGATGAACCAGAGCTGCTTGCCGATCTTCGGTATTTCGGTCCATTCGTAGAACCCGTCCGCGGGGATCAGGCATCGGCCGGATTTCCATGCCTTCCTGAAATACGGCTTGGTTTCCGCCGTCTCGACCTTTGCATTGATCGGTTTCGCATCGGCCTTGTCCGCCCATGAGGGGAGAAGGCCCCATTTCAGGATTGCGGCGAGTATTTCTTCGCCCCCCGAGATGAACGCCCATGAATTCTGCCCAGGTGCGAGGTTCCAGGTCGAAGGCCGTCCGTCCTTCTCCGGGTTCCATTCCGGATCGAGCGCATGGGCGTATCTCGTCAGTGGCTGCGATTGGGAAAACCGGCCGCACATTTTCCGTTTCCTTCTATGCCCGGACGATCGGGAGCTCGTTCCAGCCCGTCGTGTAGGCGGGCGTCTTGTTGCCGCGCTTCATCGACCAGGTGCGACGCGCAGCGATTCCCGAGATGCCCGGCCCCAGGGTGTTCTTGCCGTATCTCAGGTTGATGGTGTCCATGGTCTTCATCAGCCTGGATCGCCGCTCGATCGCCTCGATGTCTGTGAAGAGATCCACGGGCTGTTGCCCGCGTCTGGACAGCTCGACCAGCATGATCCCCGCCTTGGCATAAGCATAACCGCGTTTGTAGATCTTCTTCAATCCGGCAAGCGCAGCCCGGGTGAGCCGCATGGTATCGTCGGTGGGCTCCGCCAAAGGCACGGTCATTCCCTGCGAATACTGCGGATCGTCAGGCTTGAAGGGATTCGTTCGGATGTAGACCAGGGATGAATTGGGGATTGACTTAGCCAGCATCTCTGCTCATGCCAGAAGTTTTTTGAATATAAGATAGACGTTGCACAAGAACTGGAGCCCCATTGTTTAAATCGTTCTTTCAGTAAATTCCTGTACTACCAGTAACAGGGGCATCGAGGGCGACATCTTGTTGCACATATTGGTAAGTTCCCTCTCTGCTTGCCTTTTTCATCCACACGCCGCTCGTAAATTCTGACAGTCCAAATCTACGGCTAGCCGTGATACGATTGACGAAAAAAGGGCTTATCATGCCGAACGCACAGGGTGCTTGGGAAAGAATCAAAAAAGCTGTTTGGGGCAGCCACTAGATCCTGTCAGACGCATTCAACCCCATGAGGCAGCAAAAGCGTTAGCTATTCACTCCATACACAAAATAAAATTTCAGCAATGAACAGCGCCTTCAAAGACATCGAAAAACTCGAATCCTACCTATGGGAGGCAGCTGACAACCTGTGCGTCAATTCGAAGCTCACTTCCAGCGACTGGCGAAGCACAGCCGTCTGGGGGAGTGGGGAATAACGCCATGGCCATCAAGAAATCCGATCTCTATTCCTCCCTCTGGGCTTCCTGCGACGAACTCCGCGGCGGCATGGACGCCAGTCAGTACAAGGACTACGTCCTCTTTATGCTGTTCATCAAGTACATCTCCGACAAATACGCCGGCTCGGAGGACTTTGCGCCGCCCGTCGTCATTCCCAAGGGCGCGAGCTTCCGGGACATGATCGCGCTCAAGGGCAAGGCGGACATCGGCGACAAGATCAACACCCAGGTCATCCAGCCGCTGATTGATGCCAATGCGCGTCTGGCGCGCAGCGACTTCCCGGATTTCAACGACCCGGCAAAGCTCGGCGACGGCAAGGAGATGGTAGAACGCCTCTCCAACCTCATCGCCATCTTCGAGAGCCAGGCGCTCGACTTCTCGAAAAACCGCGCCGAGCACGACGACATCCTCGGCGATGCCTACGAATATTTGATGCGCCATTTCGCCACGGAATCGGGCAAATCCAAGGGCCAGTTCTATACGCCGGCCGAGGTGAGCCGCGTCATCGCCAAGGCCATCGGCATCACGCCGGACAACACGGTGGCCGCCACCACCGCCTACGATCCCACCTGCGGTTCCGGCTCGTTGCTGCTCAAGATCGCGGCCGAAGCCGGCAAGCACATCACGCTGGAAGGGCAGGAGAAGGACGTGACCACGGCGGGCCTCGCTCGCATGAACATGATTCTGCACGACTTCCCCACGGCCAACATCTTGTCCGGCAATACGCTCGCCGCGCCCAAGTTCAGAGACGGCGAGAAGCTTCGCACCTATGACTACGTGGTCGCCAATCCGCCGTTCTCCGACAAGACCTGGAGCACGGGCCTAATCCCAGCGCAGGATGCCTTCCAGCGTTTCGCCTGGGGCGAGCCGCCGAAGAAGCAGGGCGACTATGCGTACCTGCTGCACATCATTCGCAGCATGAAGGGCAGCGGCAAGGCCGCCTGCATCCTTCCGCACGGCGTGCTGTTCCGCGGCGGCGCGGAAGGCGTTATCCGCCGCAAGCTCATCGAGAGCGGCATCTTGAAGGGCATAATCGGCCTGCCCGCCAACCTGTTCTACGGCACCGGCATCCCGGCCTGCATCCTGGTGCTGGACAAGGAAAACGCCCAGGCGCGCAAGGGAATCTTCCTGATCGATGCGAGCCGCGGCTACATCAAGGACGGCAACAAGAACCGGCTGCGTGAGCAGGACATTCACCATATCGTGGACACCTTCAGGAAGCAGCTCGATGTGCCGCGCTACGCCCGCATGGTGCCCTTCGAGGAAATCTCGGACGCGAAAAACGACTGGAACCTCAACCTGCCGCGCTACATCGACGCCACAGAACCGGAGGACCTGCAAGACATCGACGGCCACCTGCGCGGCGGCATCCCCGAGCGTGACCTCGACGCCATCGGTAACTACTGGCAAGTGCTCCCCGGTGTGCGCGCGGCGCTGTTTGAACCTCTGCGTCCCGGCTACGCCCGCTTGAGGCTCCCCATCGCCGAGGTCAAGGCCGCGATTTTTGGCCACGCCGAGTTCACCGGCCTCAAAGCTACGGTCAACCGGCTCTTCGACTGCTGGCAGGCCACCAACCTCCCGCGCCTCAAGGGCTTCGACCGCGACGACCATCCCAAGCAGCTTATCGAACAACTTGGCGAAGACCTGCTCGCCACCTTCCGCGAAGCCAAGCTGCTCGACGCCTACGATGTCTATCAGCACCTGATGGACTACTGGAACGCGACGATGCAGGACGACGTCTACCTCATCGCCGCCGACGGCTGGCAGCAGGGCAGCCAGCCGCGCGAGATCGTCAAGGTGAAAGACAAGAACAACAAGCTCACCTGGCCCGAGGCGCACGACTACGAGATCGGCAAACGCCGCTACAAGTCGGACCTCATTCCCGCGCAGCTTTTGATCGCCCGCTACTTCGAATCAGAACGCGCAGCCATCGAGGAAATTGAGGCAGAGCTCGCCTCCACCGATCAGAAGCTCGACGAGCTGCGCGAGGAACAGGGCGGCGAGGAGGGCCTACTGGTCGAAGTAATAGAAGGCGAAGGCGACAAGCAGAAGATCACCGCCAAGGCCATCAAGGCGAGGCTCAAAGAGATAGCCAAGGACCCGGACTACGCGGATGAGGTCAAGGCGCTGAAAGAATACGACGCGCTGCTCGACGCACAGTCCGATACCAAGGCCAAGCTCAAGGGGGCGCGGGAGGGACTGGACGCGAAGCTGCACGCCAAGTATCCGCAGCTCACCGAGGACGAGATCAAGACGCTGGTGGTGGACGACAAGTGGCTCGCCGCGCTTGCCGCCGCGGTGCAAGGCGAACTGGACCGCGTCTCGCAAACCTTGACCTCCCGCATCCGGCAACTGGCCGAGCGCTATGCCGCGCCGCTGCCCGAACTCATCGCCGAGGTGGACCGCCTCGCCGCGCGGGTGGACGAGCACCTGAAAAAGATGGGGGCGGTATGGAAGTGAGGGCCGGCTACAAGAAGACGGAGGTGGGGGTTATTCCGCAGGATTGGGATGTGAAGCGCTTGGGCGACTTAGGAAACGTCGTCCGTGGTGGGTCGCCGAGGCCAGCAGGTGATCTACGGTATTTCAACGGCACTTTCATTCCCTGGCTCACCGTTGCTGCTCTAACCAACATTCCAGATCACCAGCTTGATGTGAGCGAAACGGCGACTTTTTTGACGGAAGAAGGCTCAAAGCGCAGCCGCACACTTCCAGCTGAAACCCTGATCATTGCAAACAGCGGTGCAACGCTTGGTGTTGCCAAGTTACTCAAGATTACCTGCTGCGCTAACGACGGTATCGCCGCTATCATCGATCAGCGCCTCGGCGAGAAGCGCTTCGTTTCCTTTTACATAAACACGCAAACCAAGAAGCTCCGCGAGGTAGTCGCAACCGGTAATGGTCAGCCCAATCTAAACACGGGCCTCATTCGCGAAATTTCGATACCGTTCCCACCGCCGCCCGAACAACGCGCCATCGCCACCGCCCTGAGCGATGTGAACGCGCTGCTGGGCGCGCTGGATCGGCTCATCGCCAAGAAGCGTGACCTCAAGCAGGCCGCCATGCAGCAACTCCTCACCGGCCAAACCCGCCTGCCCGGCTTCAGCGGGGAGTGGGAGGTGAAGCGGCTTGGAGACCACCTAAAGTTCCTGAGCAACGGCGCAAACTCCCGTGCAGAACTTACGCAAGATGGTCGCGTGAAGTATCTGCATTACGGCGACATTCACGGCGCACAGGGACTGCTACTCAACCCAAGATCCTCGGCCATGCCGTTCCTGCCTGAGTCCAAAGCCGAAAGGCTGGATCGTCTCAAGGATGGCGACCTGGTCTTTGCCGACGCCTCGGAAGATCTCGATGGCGTTGGAAAATCCGTAGAGCTTCAGGGAGTCGGAGATTGGGAAGTTGTTTCGGGGATGCACACCATTGCCGTGCGATTCGACAAAAGTGTACTGGCTGACGGATTCAAGACTTACCTCCAACTCATTCCGACGTTCCGGAATCACTTGCGGAGGCTTGCGGCAGGAACAAAGGTTTACGCCACCAATATGTCGCATATCGCATCGGCTGAACTCAATCTCCCTACGACTGATGAGCAAGAGGCCATCGCCGCCGTCCTCTCCGACATGGACGCCGAGATCGAAGCCCTCGAAACCCGCTGCGCCAAGACCCGCGACCTGAAGCAGGCGATGATGCAGGAACTGCTCACCGGCAAGATTAGATTGATATGAACAAAACCACTTTGAACGCGCTTTTCTCGGACTCTCTCTTTAGGATTCCTGATTACCAACGCGGTTACGCATGGGAGGAGCCGCAGTGGAAGGATTTTATTCAGGACATCGATGCCTTGGTGGATGAAAAGGTGTCGAGTCATTACACAGGAACAGTGGTGCTTTATGACGCCGGTCGCAATGCAGAGACTAAATCTTATGGAACCAAGAAATTTAGGGTTGTGGATGTGGTTGATGGACAGCAACGCCTTACATCGATTTGCCTATATCTTTCTATCATTCTTCGCACGCTAATAAACAGTGGAAAGCCGGAATTTGGGGCAGAGCTGTCAAACTTTTCATATTCTGGTGCTACTTGCAAGCTTACGCCAAATAACGATTGCCAAGACTTATTCTTCGATTTGTTAAAAACAGGGCAGGTAAACTCGATCCCACGATCCGTCCACGGATTGCGTTTGATGAATGCCAGCGATTATTTTCAGCGCCATATTCGCGAACAGTTGGCGATAAGAAAGGAAAGTGGAGTTGAGTATCTGGAAGAAATGTTTAATGCCATTGTGACGAAGCTCGGATTTACTAGATATATCATCGAGGAGGAATGTGAAATCGGGATGACATTTGAGCTAATGAATTCACGCGGCAAAGAGCTGTCCATTCTTGAGTTGCTCAAGAATTATTTAATGCATTGGATCTACCGGAACGTGCCGGATGAGTCCGAGCGTGGTGAAATTTCCAAACTCATCAATATGGCTTGGAAAACAACTTATACAAATATCGGCAAATGCAATGGTGACGAGGACCAGTGTCTTAGGGTCGCCTGGACGTTATTCTGCAGCTATACCCCGGCGAATTGGAGCGGCTACACGGGATTCAAGGATGACGACTATATCCCGCTAAGAAATTTTACAAAACGAACTCAGCATGAGGTCAAAAAGTTCATCATTTCCTTCTCACAGGGGCTTGCCGAGGTGTCGGGGCATTATACAACGATCATCAACCCGGATTCGGGACGCATGATTTCCGATGATGAGCGGATCTGGCTTTCAAAGATACACAATACGGGGAATATCGCCAATTTTCTGCCGCTTATGGTGGTTTCAAGGAAATATTGTGTCGAAGAGTTGATTCCCGGGAACGATTACATCGAATTACTGAAGGCTTTGGAATGTTATGCATATAGGGTCTTTTTGTTTGAAGGCAGACGTAGCAATGCGGGAAAAACAAGTTTCTATCGATGGGCATTTGATGTCTATTCAAAAGCAAAAGCGCTGCCGGAGATAAAGGATAGTGTTTATGGGCTGGTGTTACATTATGCAACTGAGGACAACTTCAATGATTGGATTTCCGAGCCTAACGATTGGTACGCATACCGAAGACTGTTGAGATACACCTTATTCGAATATGAGCTGCATCTGTTGATTGAAGAAGGCAAGAACATGGCTCCGGCTCTCACGTGGGAGCAATTGGGTGATTCTACTATCGAGCATATTTTGCCGCAGAACCCTGACAAAAAGTCGCGCTGGAGAGCTGTCTGGGATACCAAACAAATCCACGAGGCTTTGCATGATGTCGGGAATCTGGTGCTTACCCAAAACAACTCCAATTATCTCAATTTCGAATTTAAAAGGAAAAAGGGGAAGCCGGGTATTAGTCCAAGTTATAGTGATTCGGATATTCGGCAGGAACGCAGAATCGCGATTTACCGTGATTGGACCCCCAGGATATTCATGAAGCGAAGAAAAGATCTGGTCTCCTGGATTAGAGATCGATGGGGAACGCATAGCAAGGGACTAAAGGTCAAAGTAGACATTACGAATGATTTTGATGAAGACGGCGAATAAATCAGATTGGTCGAGAAGAATAAATTGAAAGTCTGCGGAGGTCTTATGCCTGAACAACCTCGCAGCGAACGCAAAACGCAGAACCGCGTCGTCGCGCTGTTCACAGACAAGGGCCGCGCCGACTGTCTGGGTTATCGCTTTCTCGGTGACTGGAGCGACAGGTCCAACAACCGCAACATCGAGACCGCTCTCCTGCGCGACAATTTAAGAGCGCGCGACTATACGGACGCGCAGATTTCGGCGGCTTTGCAGAAGCTGGAGACTGCGGCGGATGCCACCGGCATCACGCTCTATCAGGCCAACCTGCGCACCTACCAGCTCCTGCGATACGGCGTGCCGGTGCAAACCGCCGCAGGACAGGCGCATCAGACGGTGCACCTCGTGGACTGGGAACATCCCGAGGAAAATGACTTCGCGCTCGCCGAGGAGGTGACGCTCAAGGGCAACCACGAGCGGCGGCCCGATCTGGTGCTCTATCTCAACGGCATTGCGGTAGGCATGATCGAACTCAAGCGCAGCTCGGTGGAGGTGGGCGACGGCGTACGCCAGCTCATCACCAACCAGAATGCTGAATTCAATCTGCCGTTCTTCAGCACGGTGCAGCTCGTTTTCGCCGGCAGCGACGCGCAGGGCTTGCGCTATGGCACCGTTACAACGGAGGAGAAGTTCTTCGTCGAGTGGAAGGACGAAACAGGCAGCGAGGCAACCGAGCCCGGCAGCCTGCTGGATCGTCCGCTGGCGCAAATGTGCGGGAAAGAGCGGCTGCTGGATCTGATCCGCAACTGCATCATTTTCGACGCCGGACGGAAGAAGGTGCCGCGCCCGCACCAATACGCTGGCCTGAAGGCCGCGCAGGAGCGTATCCGCCGCCGCGAAGGCGGCGTGATCTGGCACACCCAGGGAAGTGGCAAGAGCATCCTGATGGTTTTACTCGCCAAGTGGGTGCTGGAGCACGACGCGCAAGCGCGCATCCTGATCGTCACCGACCGCGACGAACTGGACAAGCAGATCGAGGGGGTGATGAAGAACGCGGGCGTGATCGGTGAAAACTCCCCCTCGCCTCGCATCACCTCCCGCGCGGAATTCGTGGCGAAGCTCTGCGCCACCACGCCGCGCCTCTTGTGCGCGCTGGTGCACAAGTTCAACCCTGCGGACCTCGAAGGCGAACCACCGCAGGTAGTGGGCCGCTTCCACGTATTCGTGGACGAGTGCCACCGCACGCAAGGCGGCAACATGAACCGGCAGATGAAGCGCTGGCTTTCGAGCGCACTCTTCGTCGGTTTTACCGGCACGCCGCTCCTGAAAAAGGACAAGCAGACCACGCGCGAGGTATTCGGTACCTATATCCACACCTACAAATTCCAGCAGGCAGTGGCCGACAAGGTGGTGCTGGATTTGAAGTACGAGGCGCGGGACGTGCCGCAGCGCCTCGGCTCACGCGCGGCAATAGATGCCTGGTTCGAGCAGAAGACCAAGGGACTCAACAATTTCCAGAAGGCGGTGGTGCGCAAGCGCTGGGCCACGCTGGAGGAGCTGATGAGCGCGCAGGAGCGCAAGCAGCGCATCATCGCCAGCATCATCGAGGACTTTAGCCTCAAGCCCAGGCTCAACAACGACCGCGGCACGGCGATTCTGGTGGCGGCCAGCATCTACGACGCCTGCCATTATTTCCGGCTTCTCCAGAATACGAGCTTCGGCCAGTATGTTGGCATCGTCACCTCGTTCGAGCCTAACCACAACGCGATTTCGCGCGAGCCGTCCAACAGCGACGAACGCTACAAGTATGATACCTACACGCAGCATGTGCTCAAAGGTTTCGCGAGTCCGGAGAAGTACCTATCCGAGATCAAGCGCCGCTTCATCGAGGAGCCCGCCAACACGAAACTCCTGATCGTGGTGAGCAAGCTGCTCACGGGCTTTGACGCGCCAAGTTGCACCTATATTTACCTCGACAACGAGTTGCACGACCACAACCTGTTCCAGGCCATCTGCCGTACCAACCGGCTGGACGGCGATGACAAGGACTATGGGCACATCGTCGACTTCAAGGAGCTGTTCAACGATGTGCAGGAAGCCATCGCCGTCTACAGTTCCGACGAGCTGGACATCGACGATGGCGGCACGAGCAACAACGTCGAACTCAAGGACTGGATCAAGGAAGGGCGCAGGCAGCTCGATCTTGCGCGGGAAGCGCTGCGGCACTTGTGCGAGCCGGTGCCGCCGCCGCGTGAGATGGAGCAGTATCTGCGCTATTTCTGTGGTGACGCGGCTGACCCGCAGGCACTGGCCAACACCGAGCCACTGCGCATCGCTTTCTACAAGGCTGTGACGCGCTTCGTGCGCGCCTACTCCGAAATGGTTGGCGAGCTCGCCAAAGCCGGCTACTCCGAATCCGACGCGGATGCGATCCAGAAGGAAGTGGCTCTCTTCAGCGACATTCGCGCGGCCATCAAGAAGCATTCCGGCGAGGAGTTGGACATCAAGCCCTTTGAAGCGGATATGCGCCACCTGCTCAATACCTACGTGCAGGCCGATCCCGCCGAACAGCAAGGGAATCTCAACGAGCTATCGCTGGTGGAGCTGATCATCCAGACTGGCATCCATGACGCAATTGCGAAGAAGCTCAACGCCAAGGGCAATCTGTCTCACAACGCCATCGCCGAGGGGATCATCAACAACGTCCGCAAGACCATCATCCGTGAGCAGCTAACCGACCCGCGCTTCTATGCAGAGATGTCGAAGCTGCTCGACGACCTGATCAAGCAAACCCGCGCGGACGCTGCCGCCTACGAAGAATTTCTGAAGAAGGCGGAGGCGCTGGCCAAGCGGGTCGCGGCGAAACAACCCGAAACGGATGTTCCTTCGGGATTGCACGGTAATCGAGACGCGATCGTCATTTATCGCAACCTGCCGCGAATCCTCGCGGCAGGGCAGAGTGAAGCTGAACCGCAGAGTGGTGATACGGACAAGCTGGCTAAACTGGCGCTGGAGATCGACCGCGTGATGCGAGAGCAGGCACCGGCGGGTTGGAAGGGCGACCACGCGCGCGAAGCTCAGGTGCTCAATGCACTCTTTCCGTTGCTGGCGCGCAATCGTGAGGCGACGCTGGCAATGTTCGAGTTGGTCAAAAACCAGCCGGGGTACGGATGACGGAGACACTGCGTTTCGGCGATGTCTCCATCGAATTGACCCGCAAGGCGGTCAAGCACGCCCATTTGACCGTGCATCCGCCGGAGGGGCGGGTGAGCCTCGTCGCGCCCATCGGTACGCGCACAGAGGTGGCGCGTGCCTACGCCATTTCCAAGCTGGCATGGATTCGGGCACAGCAGGCCCGGTTTGCTGAACAGGTGCGCGAATCCCCGCGCCAGTTCGTTACGCGGGAAAGCCACTATCTGTGGGGCAGGCGCTACCTGCTTTCGGTCGAGCAACGGGACGCAAAGCCCAAAGTCAGGCTGGACCATTGGCGCATCACGCTGATGGTGAGGCCCGATAGCACCGAGGCGGCACGCGCAAAGGCAATGCACGAATGGCACAAGTCACTGCTGCACGAGGCCGTGCCGCAGCTGATCGCGAAATGGGAGCCGCGACTCGGCGTGCGCGTTGCGGGCTACTTCCTGCAACGCATGAAAACCAAATGGGGCGGCTGCAATCCCCGAAAGAACCACATCAGGCTGAATACCGAGCTGGTGAAGAAGCCGAAGGACCTGCTGGAATATGTGGTCGTGCACGAGATGCTGCACCTGATCGAGCCAACACATAGCGAGCGGTTCCTGGCACTGCTGGACGAGCACTATCCGACCTGGCGCGAGGCGCGGCAGGAGCTCAACGAACTCCCGCTGGGCGCGGAGCAGTGGCGGGAATAAGCGCTGTTCAAGTTTGTTGTTCTAACTGCAGCTGTGGGTGGATGTCAGAAATTGGTGCATGCCAACGGGAGACGTGGGTAGCACGCGATGTGGGATGGCCTGACCTGACCTCAATCGTCTAAACTATCAACCCCAACCAGAAGCACCTGAATTTAAATATTCGTCTATGGAATTAAGACGTAATTATCAAAAATCAAATTCATTTCGGATGGGCTTTATAAATACTAGTGAATCGACCCCGATTCACTAGACACTCTCCAGCCGCATAAAATGCCGCTTCTCGAATTCTACGGGAGACATGACCTGCCTCCTGACCTGCATCCTCTGTGAAATACCAGCCAATAGTAAGCTGTGCCAATTTACGACTTTTGTCGGAACTCCCCACTGAAAGACTGCGCTACAAGCCTCGAAAATGCTGGTGGTCAATTTACGACTTTATTTGCTAGGAACATCTTGTGTTCCGTGCAATTAAAGTCGAAAACCGGATATTTAAAGTCGAAAACTAGCCCTATGGGAAACTTGGCAACCGTCAATTTTTAGGGCGTCGAATCTTCAAGCCCCGGCGGTTCTGCGCGGCGAATCGAGGGGATCAGCGGGGGGCGTTCAGCTTCCTGAGGAACTCGCGCATGGTGTCCGTGTATGCCTTGCCCGGAACCGCTTCCATGCGTTGGGCGTACAAGCGCATGACATGGTGCTGGGTCAGCGGGTCGCCTTCGACGATGCCCATCGACCATTTCTGGAACAGGCGCTTTTCCGCGTGGGAGATGTGCACGATGCGGCAGTTCTCGTGTCTTTGGTCGCGCATGATTTTCACGTAGAGCGGCAGCACGTTCTCTTCCGGCCCTTCCAGGGTCTGCATGAACAGGCCGCCGCCGTGGACGAGGACGCCGGTGATGTCCAGGGCGAGGTTGTTCGCCCGGGAAGACTGAAGAATGTTCTCCACCGCTTCGCTGGATGCCGGTTGCGTGGTCTGGCTGAAGTACAGGAGTCGAATCATGGGTCGTCCATCCTCAAGCGATTTTGACGGTATTATAAGGTGCCAGGAGGCCGGTTGGCGAGGCCGCCTATTGCGATCCGCTGTCCAGCTGCCAGAGGTGGCGCGAAACGGAAAGCCACGCCCCCAGCCAGCCGAGGCAGGCGGACAGGAAGAAAAGCAGCAGGCTTTCCCTGATGCCGAGATTGGCGAGAATGAAGCGGGTGGAGTAGAGCTGCGCGAGTTCCTGTATCGCGCCGTTCATGAAGTGCAGGCCGGCTGCGATGATGCCCCATGCGGCGATGCCGCCCGCGAGCCCCTGGAGCGCGCCGAGATAGAGGAAGGGGCGCCGGATGAAGGTGTTGGTCGCTCCGATCAGCTTAGCCACCTCGATTTCATCCTTCTGCGTCAGGATCTGCAGCCTGATGGTGTTGAAGGTGATGAATATCAGCGCGAAGCCCAGGAGCACGGCGAGGATCGAGGTCGCGACATGGCCGAGCTTCAGGAAGGAATCGAGCTTTCTCGCCCAGTTCGAGTCGAGCTGGGCATGCGCGACTTTCGGCCATTTCAGCATTTCCTGGTGCAGGGCGTCGAGATTCTTCGCGGAATTTTCCCTGGCGAAAACGACGAAGGCATCCGGCAGCGGGTTCTGCGAAAGGCTCGCCACGACGTCAGAGAATTCCGCATCCTTCCTGAATTCGCCGAGCGCCTCCTCCTTGGGCACGAATCTGAAATGATCCACGCCGGGGTTCTCCTTCAGGCGCTTTTCGATTTCCGAAACTTCCGCAGAATTGGCGTCCTTCGACAGGAACAGGCTGATCTGCGGGGAGCCCGTGAAGTTCCCGGAAAGCGTCTCGATGTTCTGGAGCAGGACGAAGATTCCGGTGGGCAGGCTCAGGGCGATCCCGATCACGCAGATGCTGAAGAAGCTGGAAAGGGGCGAGCCGGCGAGCTTCCTGAGGGTGGCGGCGAGCGCGTGGAAATTGATCGAGAGCCAGGCCATCATGGCGCAAGTTCCCCCTGGTGCAGAGTGATCACGCGGGGCCTGAGCTTCCTGAGCATGGCTTCGTCGTGGGTCGAAACCAGCAGGGTCACCCCGACCTGGTTGAAGGATTTGAACATGTCCATGATGATTCCGGAATATTCCGCATCGAGGTTCCCGGTGGGTTCGTCGGCGATCAGGATGGCGGGGCGGTTCACGATGGCGCGGGCGATGCAGAGGCGCTGCTGCTCGCCTCCGGAGAGCTCGACAGGGTAGGCATGCTCGCGTCCCAGAAGCCCCACCTTGTCGAGTGCGGCCCTCACGCGGGAGCCGGCCTCCCGGGGGTCGAAGGCGCCGATCTGGAGCGGCAGGAAGACGTTCTCGAAAACCGTCCGGTTGAAAAGCAGCTTGTGGTCCTGGAAAACCAGCCCGAAATTGCGCCGGAGATAGGGAACCGCGCTGCGCTTCATCCTGCCGAGGTTCTGATCCCTGACCAGAATCGAGCCTGAAGTCGGGCGCTCTATCGCGGCGACGAGCTTGAGCAGCGTGCTTTTGCCCGCCCCGGAATGTCCCGCGATGAAAACCATCTCGCCGCGCTCGATCGAGAAGGTGATGTTCTTCAGGGCGTCGAATCCGCCTGGATAGCGTTTGCCGACTGCCTGGAAGCTGATCATGCGAAAAGGGCTTCCACGAATTCCCGCGCCTCGAACGGCCTCAGGTCGTCTATGCCTTCCCCGATTCCGATGAAGCGGATGGGAATCGGGCGGGATCTTGCGATGGCCGCGATCACCCCTCCCTTGGCGGTGCCGTCGAGCTTGGTCAGGATCAGCCCCGTCACGCCCAGCGCGTCGTCGAAGGATTTCACCTGGGAAAGCGCGTTCTGCCCGGTATTGGCGTCCAGCACCAGCAGGATCTCGTGGGGGGCACCCGCCATGGCCTTGGCGATGACCCTTTTGACCTTCTTGATTTCCTCCATCAGGTGCAGCTGGGTGACAAGCCGTCCTGCGGTGTCGGCAAGAACGATGTCGATGCCGCGCGCGGCTGCGGCATGGATGGCGTCGAAAATCACTGCGGCAGTGTCGCCTTTCTCCTGCGCGATCACTTCCACGCCGTTGCGCTTTCCCCATTCCAGGAGCTGCTCGCGGGCCGCGGCGCGGAAGGTGTCGCCGGCCGCGAGCAGCACCGATTTCCCCTGCGCCTGGAAATATTTCGCGAGCTTGCCTATCGAGGTGGTCTTGCCTGCGCCGTTCACCCCCATCATCATGATGACGAAGGGCTTGTGTCCGCTCGCATCGAGCGGCTGTTCGAGAGGCGCAAGGAGGCCGGCGAGCGATTCCTGCAATGCGGCCTTGAGTGCCAGGGGATCGGCCAGCTGCTCGCGCCTGACCTTCTCCCGGAGGCTTTCGAGCAGGAAGCTGGTCGCTTCCAGGCCGACGTCGGAAGTCAGCAGGATGGTTTCGAGCTCCTCGAACAGCGCTTCGTCGATCTTGCCGGATGCGCCGAAAAGGGTCGAAATCTGCCTGCCGAACTGCTCGCGGGTGCGCGAGAGGCCGTCCTTCAGCCTGGAGGCCCAGCTCGAATCTTTGCTTTTCAGGAAACTTAACATTCTGGTACGCTGTCAATGGATGCGTGAATCTCGCAATTTTATTCTCTTTAACGGAGCTTGGGCTACAAAAATGAAAAGAATTCGGAGTGCCTTGTGCTGTCTGGCGCTTTTGTGCGCCGCCCCCCCCCTGCTGGCCAACCCTTACATGGAAACCCTGCCGAACGGCCTCAAGGTGGTCGTCAAGGAAGACAGGCGTGCGCCGGTGGTTGTCTCCCAGATCTGGTACAAGGCCGGGAGCATCGACGAATATAACGGAACGACCGGAGTTGCGCATGCCCTGGAGCACATGATGTTCAAGGGGACGAAGAAGGTTCCGGCGGGTCAGTTCTCCAAGCTGATCGCGGCAGCCGGAGGGCGCGAGAATGCCTTCACCACCCAGGATTACACGGCATTCTTCCAGGAGCTCGACAAATCCAAGCTTCCTCTTGCGATGCGCTTGGAATCGGACAGGATGGAAAACCTGCTGCTTTCCGAGAAGGAGTTCTCCAAGGAAATCAAGGTGGTGATGGAAGAGCGTCGGCTCAGGACGGAAGATCAGCCGCACGCCCTGCTCTACGAGAAGATGATGTCCGTGGCGTTCCAGGACAGCCCGGAGCGGCGCCCGGTGATCGGCTGGATGAACGATCTGCAGAACATGACGGTGGGCGATGCGCGGGCCTGGTATCACCGCTGGTATGCGCCCAATAACGCCACCCTGGTGGTGGTCGGCGATGTTTCCCACGAGCAGGTGTTTGCCCTGGCGAAGCGGTATTACGGCAAGATCAAGCCTGCGGTCCTTCCGGTCAGGAAGCCCCAGGTCGAGCCTGAGCAGATCGGGATCAAGCGCATCGACGTCAAGGCGCCCGCCAATACGCCCTATCTGCTGATGGGCTACCATGCGCCTGAAATCAGGGATGCCGCCAAGGATTGGGAGCCTTATGCGCTCGACGTTCTTGCCGGGGTGCTCGACGGCAATCCCGCCGCGCGGCTCGACAAGGCCTTGACGCGCGACAATCCGGTCGCGGTTTCGGTTGACGCGAGCTACGACGATACCGGAAGGGGGCCGGGGATGTTCGTGATCGATGCGACGCCGAGCCAGGGAAAGACTGCCGCCGAAGTCGAGGCTGCGATCCGCGCCCAGCTCGGGAAAGTCGTCAGGGAAGGCGTAACCGAAGAGGAGCTGAAGCGGGTGAAAGCCCAGGTGACGGCGTCCCATGTTTTCCAGCGCGACTCCATGTTCTACCAGGCGATGCAGATCGGGCAGCTCGAAAGCGTCGGGCTATCTTACGAGGATATCGATGTGATGCTGAAGAAAATCAACGAAGTGACTGCAGATCAGGTGCGGCAGGTGGCCGCCAAGTATTTCACCGACGACAATCTCACCGTGGCGGTTCTGGTGCCCCAGCCGATGAAGGGGGATGGCCATGCCAAATAAGCTGATTGCCGGACTCTTCTTGCTGGCTGTTGCTGGGGCGGCGCATGCGACCCTGCCGATTGAGCACTGGCAGAGCGCTTCCGGCGCAAAGGTGCTTTTCGTCGAGAATCACGACATGCCGATGGTCGACATCAAGGTCGATTTCGCCGCTGGCAGCGGCAGGGATACTGCTGAGAAGGCCGGCCTTGCGGGAATGACGCGGCACCTGATGGCCCTCGGCGCAGGGGACCTCACCGAAGACCAGATTTCCGGGAAGCTTGCCGACATCGGCGCCGAACTCGGGGGGGACTTCGACCGCGATGTCGCGGGGTTCTCCCTGCGCACGCTGACGAGCCAGCGCAGTGAAGCGGTCGATCTGCTGGCGAAGATCCTCGATGCGCCGAAATTCGACCAGAAGGTGCTGGATCGGGAAAAGACCCGGCAGATTGCCCAGATCAGGGAGGCCGAGATGGATCCCGGGCATATCGCCGCTGAAACCTTCGACAAGCTGCTCTACGGGGACCATCCCTACGGGCTGCGCGGGGAAGGGGAGATCGATACCGTGCGCGCGTTCACGCGCCAGAATGTGGTCGATTTCTACCGAACCCATTACGTGACGGACCGGGAAGTGATCGCGATAGTCGGGGATCTCACCAGAGAGCAGGCGCAGGCCGTCGCAGACAAGCTGAGCGCAGGGCTCG
>Ga0315298_1002031_pt1 | contig 35719 bp, 32 predicted proteins | sample WHS_1_MG_FD_203077 | JGI IMG/M metagenome (GOLD analysis project Ga0315298, IMG submission 203077) | Extremophilic microbial mat communities from Washburn Hot Springs, YNP, Wyoming, USA - WHS_1_MG | ecosystem: Environmental > Aquatic > Thermal springs > Hot (42-90C) | place: USA: Wyoming...
TTGGGATTATTCATGGGTAACTAATCCCCCACAATGTCCGTTTCCTATACAACCACGCGAGACTGCGGATATGGGGCTTCCTATTGCCGGTTATAGGCATTGGTTACGTAGGAAGGGGACTAAATTATCGTGACTAGCAATGGGACCGGCGAAAATCAAGTGTTGGGGTTCAAATGGGGGTTGAATTGAGTTCCTGCTAGTACAACATGTTTGCCACCTATGACACCCGCAATCGGTTGGTTCAGGTAGGGCCCGGTGGCCCCAGCGGGCTGGTGGGTTACACGTACGATCCCTCCGGCAACCGGATTGCATTGACCAACAATGGCCAGGTAACACGGTTCGTGATCAATCCGAATGCAAAGCTGAGCCAGGTGCTGCTGCGGATTCGGCCTGGTGTCACCAACTACTACGTGTACGGTTTGGGACTGTTGTACGAGGTAACGGAAACTGCCACGAACAGTTACGCGCGGTATTACCACTACGATTACCGAGGTTCGACGGTTGCACTGACTGATGGCTCTGGCAATGTTACCGACCGATTTGAGTATTCAGCCTACGGCACTTTAATCTATCGCACTGGCAATACCGACACGCCCTTCTTGTTCAACGGGCGATTTGCTGTTCAGACTGATCCGAACGGGCTGCTATACATGCGTGCGAGGTACTACAATCCGTACATTTGCAGGTTTATCAATCCGGATCCGATTGGCTTCAGTGGCGGGCTGAACTGGTACATGTTTGCCGACGGGAATCCTGTGAATTATTTGGATCCGTATGGGCTTTGGAGTTGGACTCAGACGTTTGGGGTTCTGAGAGTTGTTGGTGGGGTCTTTGAGGCGGCAGCCGGGATTGGTTTAGGTGCGGCCACGAGCTGGACAGGCGTTGGGGCAGTGGCTGGAGGTGTAGTTGCAGCCCATGGACTTGATCAGATACAGGCTGGGCTTCGCCAAGCCTGGACAGGCGAGCAGCCCGAATCCTTAACTTCTTCGGGGCTGGAGGCGGCTGGCATGTCCAGAACCGCTGCAAATCTTACCGACGCAGGGATTAGTGTTGTAGGCTCGCTTGGCGCAGGGATGGCAACAGTCGGCGTTCGAGCCACCCAGATCGCGGCTGCTGAACCAACGTTAACCCAGGGCATGACTACGTGGCAAATGCTGCGCACATATGAAAAAGGCGCGCGAGCACTGAATACGGCGGACTATTGAGCGTTAGGAGGGGATTTGACCTCACCTCTTTACAAGGGATTGTTGCTTGAACATGGGGTCAATATATCTGGTGATGCATATCGACTGACGACCAGTGGAATGGAGCGTTTTGTCCAGTCCTTGAAATTAGCCCCGACCGAGCTCACACCTTTAGGGTACGGATTGGTTGCCGGTCCTGGGGGAGCTGTTGGCGGGGTGGCGAATGGCCTAAGTTGGCTTGGAAGTGAGATCCAAACCTTGAGGAAATAGTTATGCTCAATATGAAGGACCTTTTTGGGTTAATGGCGGCCGTTTCACTGCTGTTTGTGGTAATGGGTTTTGTGCGTCTTGGCGTTGACTTCTACAATTACCTTCATGCTTCAAACCTTGGCACAGCCGAAACCACGAACGCAGTGCTGAATTATCGCGGCATTAATATTATCGTCACCGGGTTTGCTTTGTTTTGCATTTTTGTATTATTGTACCGGTGGCGCAAAGAGTGAAATGTGCCGATCGAAATTATGATGTGGTTAATTTCCATTTAGCTTTGTGCCGCGTTCCCGAATGCTTTTGATTTAAAAATGGCGGCACAGATGAGCTGGGCGGGTGGAAAATTAAAGCACACTATTTTGATTGGATGCTAATTATTATAGGAGGAGCGGCGTTTTGTTTGCACTAGCGAAAATGTGTGGGGTAAGTTTGGCGGCACTAACATGTGTGCAACACCCATTCAACACTCATAATCGCCTTGTCAATATCGTGGACAGGGCTAAACCTGCACCAGATTCTAGTAGGACTCTGCAGGCATGCTTACAAACGTACCTGACCCACTGGTACTGTGGGACACATATGATCTGGTCGGTAGGCTTACCAAGATAGTTCGGCCGAATGGTACTGTGCGACACATGCAGTACGATCCTGCAGGTCAACTGACGAACATCCTTGAGGTTACGGCATTGGAAGAGCCGATTGTGTGGATCAAACAGGGCTGGGACAATGCAGGTCGGCTCAACTGGGAATTTACTGCGCCATTGCAACATGCTTATACTCAGCCGTTGCGGCTCATGACCTATGATGCAGACAATCGCCTTGCTACGTTCAACGGCCAGGGCGTCACGCACGATCTGGACGGGAACATGACTTGGGGGCCGCTGACGAACAACGCCTTCGTTAGCTACACCTATGACACCCGCAATCGGTTGGTTCAGGTTGGAGGGACGGGTTCCACCCCGTCCATGGGCTATTGTTATGACCCCGCGGGCAACCGAGTCGCCGTGACGAACCTTACCAATGGCCAAGTGACACGGTTCGTGATCAATCCGAATGCAAGATTGTCGCAGGAGCTGATACGAATTCGGCCCGGCGTTACCAACTACTATGTTTATGGCCTTGGGCTCCTGTATGAGGTGACCGAGACTGCGACGAATAGCTACCTGCGGTACTATCATTACGACTACCGAGGCTCGACAGTAGCTCTCACGGATCACGAATCACGAGTTACTGATCGGTTTGAGTATTCTGCTTATGGCACGTTGACTTACCGCTTTGGTTCAACCGATACCCCGTTCCTGTTTAATGGCCGCTATGGAGTTCAGACAGATCCGAACGGGCTATTGTACATGCGTGCGAGGTACTACAATCCGTACATCTGCAGGTTTATTAACCCAGATCCAATTGGGTTTAGTGGTGGGTTGAACTGGTATGCCTTTGCTGATGGCAATCCGGTAAATTATTTGGATCCGTTCGGTTTGTGTGCAGAAAGCGGTGGGTTTTTCTCTTGGCTCGGTCAAGCGGCAACGGGTTTTGCAGAGGGTGCTTGGGACACGGTTTCTGGTCTGGCATCTGCGGTGTGGCACATTGATCAGACAGCGGCAGGGTTGTGGAATGCGGCCACACACCCGTTACAGACCTTGGATGCGCTTAGTTTGGCGTTAGCGGAGTATGCGGATGCTGCGTTTGGAGGTGATCCCAGAGCCATAGGCCGGGGCGTGTTCGAGCTGGCGGCCATGGCGGTGCCGGCCAGCAAGCTCAAGTATGTGGACACGGTCGTGGATGTTGGTAAGCTTGCTGGGAGGGGAACTCAAGGGCCCGTCATCATTGGCGAGACTATGGCACGCGTTGAAGCTGCCGCTGCCAAATACCCCGGCGCGAAAATCCTGAACGACATGCCAGATTTTAGAGCAATGGGGATGACTGACTAAGAGGTGACAGGCGCAATGATGAGGTACAATCGACAGTGGTTACTGGAACAAATGCGCAGTGGACGCCAGATTATTGACATCGGCCCTGATCCGAACCGCGCCGTCCCAAGCATTTTCTACCAAATGGAGCAAAATATGCTAAAGAATTACCAGAAATTACACCCTGAGTTTAACAGTGTTGTTCGCCCATGAATGGACAAGACTTTTTACGAATTATAAAAGAAGCTTTCGTGCCGTTTTTGGCCGAGTTGGGTTTCGTGATGGGAGAGCCATCGATTAGCGGCAGAGTTTATCGCGTAGTCTTTGCCAGCCTTAAACATTTTGTGTCTATATCGTTCGAGCCGGGCGAAAAGTCTCTTTTTGTTTGGGTGTCAACTCGAGAGGGTGGAGAGTTGGCGGCCGTAGATGACCGATCCAAGACACTGCGCTTATCTGACTTGAATAGTCGCTATATGAAAACCGTAACCGAAGACCAAAGGGCTTCTAATGATGCACTTTTCAAGTCGGTCGTCGTTAAAGATGAGGAGGAGAAAGCCTTACTCAAGTGTGCCAAGCAGCTTCGCCTGGTCCTTCCGAAGTATCTTGCAGAATATCGAGATTGGTGAGCGAGTGTGTTATTTATCACTCGCAAGTGACCTTGCGGGAAGTGACCGACAACGAAATAACGGCAAAAGACAATGCCACAGTGAGTCGATTTGTCGTTAACCCCAACGCTCCACCCTCACAGGTGCTCATCCGTACCCGGCCCGGCGTTACCAACTACTACGTCTATGGTTTGGGACTGTTGTGTGAGGTAACTGAAACTGCGACGAATAGCTACGCGCGTTATTACCACTACGACTACCGAGGTTCTACGGTGGCTCTTACGGATCACGAGTTACTGATCGGTTTGAGTATTCTGCTTATGGCACGTTGACTTACCGCACCGGCAATACTGACACCCCCTTCCTGTTCAACGGTCGTTTTGGCGTGCAGACCGATCCCAACGGGCTATTGTACATGCGAGCCCGATACTACAACCCGTACATTTGCAGGTTTATTAACCCAGATCCAGTTGGTTTCGCTGGCGGGTTGAATTGGTATGCGTTTGCAGATGGGAATCCCATCAGACTAATTGATCCGTTTGGGCTTTGCGCAGTCGAAGAGAACGGCGGGGCTTCATGGCTGTCTCAGTTCAACCTTTACGAGACGATGTCAGAACTGGCAGCCGCGGGATTTAATCGCGGGGGAATCATGGGGAGTGTGCAAGCCAATTTTTACAGTGGTGCGACGGCGCTTCTTGACACCTTTGGCGGTCAGGCTGTGGGGGACACAGCTTCTCTCTCTGGAACAGCTGCTGGCGAAGGCAGAACCGGAGCAGCTATTGGGTGGGGCACAGCGTCCGTCGGCTTGATCGCCTTGAATGCCTACACCGGCGGGCAAACCGCATCTGCAGTCAACAAGCTTGGAACGTATGCCGCAAATCCAATCCTCTACGAAATCGGTTCGAAGACTTTGCCGACGATGGTCTATCAGGATTTGGGTCTTGCCGGGATGAGCCAAATCCAAAAAGGAGCAGTGATTACGGAGGCGCTTTACGGCGGGAGCAAAACGGCTGCGTTCTTCACACCTGTAGCAACAACGGCATATGTTAAAACAATCTCAACGGGCCTGACACCAGGCGCGGCATATCTCCTGAACTGGGGAATTCAAGGTGCAAACGCAGGCGCTAATGCGATCGTTAATTACTTCAACTTCCCGTCAAGCCCATGAACGTTGTTGAACTGTTTTATTTTATCGGCTTTTTCTTCAGCGCATTCGGCGTTGGCTGGTTGCTCGGCAAACAGTTTGGTGCAGTCGGATGGATAATCGGTGGCATTGTCGGTCTTGTCGCGTGGGTAGGACTCCTATGGTGGATCAAGCGTTACTTTGAAAAATCTGTTTCAAGTCGGCGGAATCATTCGGAAACAGAAAATCACGACGACACCGGGAGAAAACCCTGACGCGTCTGCCGCAAAGGAGTGAGTGAACTTCCCCCTTTGCTGGAGCGTGACGGCATGACGGCTGCGAAAGCAAAGGCCAGCCGACCAGCCATCACGCGCCTGCTCGCAAAGACAACATCAGTCTGCCCGTGGCGTCGCCCGTCCCGTCACACGGGAGAGACGAAACGCAAAAGTTAGAATGTCTATCCCGTGCGTCGTGCTGTGCCTCGTCACCTGCAGAAATCTCTTTGAAGAACGAGCCGTCCGTTGGACACTCGCAGCCAATAGCGCATGAAGCGTTGGTTGCAGTTCCTTGTTTTGCTGCTTGAGGCGTCCGCCTTGCAAGCGCGGGGCTACGCGCCGGAGCCGCGGATGGTTCTGCTCGATTTGGCCACGCCGGTTCTTCATCACAGCTAGCTTGACTCCGACGGGAACCTCATCCAATACCGCTACGACGCAAACGGTAATTTGACCAACCTGGTTTACCCCGGTGGTAAGAACGTGTTATATTACTACGACAGTCACAATCGGCTGACTAACGTGACTGACTAGGAAAATCGCAAGACAAGCTTCGAGTACGATCTGGCCGGCAGGCTTACCAAGATAGTTCGGCCGAATGGTACTGTGCGACACATGCAGTATGATCCTGCAGGTCAACTGACAAACATCTTTGAGGTTACGGCATTGGAAGAGCCGATTGTGTGGATCAAACAGGGCTGGGACAATGCAGGTCGGCTGAACTGGGAATTTACTGCGCCGTTGCAACATGCTTATACTCCAGCGCAGAGGCTCATGACGTACGATGCAGACAATCGGCTCGCCAGGTTCGATGGCCAGGGCGTCACGCACGATCTGGACGGCAACATGTTATGGGGGCCAGATACGAACGATACATACATTCAGTACACGTTTGATGTGCGTAATCGGCTGGTTGGGACTTCGAATGCGATTCAGCAGATCGGTTATTGTTATGACCCCTCCGGCAACCGGATTGCTTTGACTAACAATGGTCAAGTGACACGGTTTGTGATCAATCCGAATGCGAAGCTGAGCCAGGTGCTGATCCGTGTACGCTCGGGTGTGACCAACTACTACGTCTATGGTTTGGGGAGCTTGTCACTTTGGGGTCAGTGCTTGAAATTTGACAACCTTGTTGATTCTGCGATCGGGAACGGTCAGTCTTTACGGCGTTATTGCATAAAGACTCTTCATGTTATTCAAAGGTGCAATCTGCTATGTGGCCAGTTGTGCGTATGAAACTGATAGTGCTTGGTTCTGGGTGAATTTGGATGGACCTGAACCGTTGACTTATAAGTGGAAAAGGATGTATCGCTGGACGAACGAATGGGAATTGCTTACCAATGAAACCAACTGTTTTTTTGAATGGACTAACGCGGACCAATGGGAGGATAATTCGCATGTTTGTGTAGTTGTTAGCAATGCAGCTGGAGAAACGCTGGAGTTGGGGCCGGCGAAGTTGGAAGTGTATCTTATGGCGATCTCATTGTGGGCAGTAAAACCAACGGTAAAGGCCCTGCATCCCGGTATTCTGCCACAATTAATGTCCGTGGCGAGCTGACAATGGGGCGGCCAAAAGTTCACTCTCTTTACAAGCCGGGCCGAAGAAGAACATTATCTCGACCTGGAGGCGCGCACCGTCGCGCTTGCGGTAAGAGGCGCAGATCACATGTGTATTTGTGAACGGTACATATCCATAATTAAGAGGACAGCGCTATGAAACGCAGCAGATTACATATTTTTACGATAGTATATTTCGTGACCCTTTTGCCTTTGGTAATAGCAGGTCAAGATTTCATTCTCGAAACAAATGTAAACACGATCACCATCATCGGATACACTGGGGCAGGCGGTGATGTGATCATCACAGATACAATCAATGATATGCCGGTAACTGGAATCAGGGGTTGGGCCTTTGGCGGAACTGCTATAACGCGCCTTTTTATTCCCCACAGTGTCACAAATATCGGTCTTGGCATAGCCGCATCTTGTGAGGACTTGCTAGAAATATGTGTTGATCCTAAAAATCCGTTTTACAGCAGTATTGATGGCATTTTGTTCGACAAAGATCAGACGACGATAATTCAATTTCCAGGTGGCAAGTCGGGAAGCGATATGCTTCCCAAAACGTTAAGACGCATTGCCAATTCGGCATTCTGGGGCAGTACTAAACTCATCAGGTTTGATATCCCTGATGGCGTGACAAGTATTGAAGACTACGCCTTCGAGTGGTGCACCAATCTGAAACACATTACAATCCCTAGCAGTGTCACGAATATTGGTGTCTCAGCGTTCGAGTTATGCGTTGCTTTAACGAATGTTGTGTTTAGAGATTGTTCTGCGAGTATTGGCCCATGGGCATTTAGTATGTGCAAGGCCCTTCGACACGTTATAATACCCGGTTCTATACAAAGCATTGGAAATTGGGCATTCATGTGGTGCACAAATATAACTAACGTCACCCTTATGGAGGGTGTGCGTCAACTTGAAAGTTATGCATTCGATCATTGTAGCGCGCTCACGAACTTCGTCATTCCTGCTAGCGTAACCAACATCCAAAGCCGCGTGTGGAACTACTGCGTTAAGTTACGGTCTTTTAGTGTAGATGAACAAAATGAGTTCTATAAGAGCGTGGATGGAGTTCTTTTCAACAAGACTGGCTCAGTATTACTTCAATGGCCTCGCGCAAAAGGTCGAGACTATATTATTCCAGAAAGTGTTGTCACGATTGGTGATTGGGCATTTCATCTTTCGGCGATACGGAGTATCACGATCCCTTCGAATGTAAGAACTATTGGGGGTGCGGCGTTTGCAGAGTCGAGCTTAGAGTGGGTAAAAGTTCTGCCGGGCACGGTCACCGTAGGTGACTCCGCGTTCGAAGGGTGCGAGTCGTTGCAGTATGTATCGTTACCGAACACTGTTTCTAGCATTGGAGATCGGGCATTTTCTGAGTGCCGAAAACTGTACGGTATAAAAATTCCTGAGAGTGTCACAAATATTGGGAGGGCTGCTTTTGAGAGATGCGAGCGTTTGGACGTTGTATTGATACCTCTGGGGGTTAGAGAAATTTCTGAGGGGACGTTTAGTGGTTGTAGCCGGCTGACCAGTGTGAAGCTCCCCGGAAGCGTCGTTAGCATCGGCTCCCGGGCATTCGAGTATTGCAATAGTCTTACAGCTCTGTCGCTGCCTGAAAGCATAGTTAATGTTGATGAATGGGCATTTTATAGTTGTGTGCGATTGACAAATGTCTTCCTGCCAAGGAATGTGACTAATGTCGGGGCAACGGCCTTCGGTGGATGCAGGGCGTTGTCGGAAATAAACGTGGACCCTGAGAATATCGCGTATACGAGTGTAGATGGTGTGCTGTTTGATAAAGAGATGAAGAAGCTTGTTCAGTGCCCTGGCGGTAAGACTGGTAATTACAGCGTGCCTATGAGCGTGTTAAGAGTTGTTCAAGGCGCGTTCGATGGTTGTGAAAACCTGGTTAGCGTTATTATGCCTGCGGGGATTGAGATCCTTGATGATTATACGTTCTACGGGTGCAGTGTATTGAGAAGTGTGTATTTCCGGGGAGATGCACCATTGATGGGCACTAAAGTATTTTATCTCAGCGGAGTGAGTAATGTATTTTACCTTCCTGGAGCGAGGGGTTGGGAAAATGAATGTGGCGGCCGGCCAACAGCTCTGTGGCTACCGCGCTTGGAATTTAAAGCGAGTGACGTTGGGGGCGGGCCAATACGTTTCGGCATGGTAATCACATGGGCTGCTGGCCAGACGGTCGTGGTAGAAGCCTGCAGCGAACTTAATATTGATGTGTGGGTGTCCCTTCGAACGAACAACTTAGCCAGCGACTCGGTGGTGTTCGAAGATTATGAGTGGACAAATAGTATGTCTCGGTTTTATCGGGTTCGGTCGCCTTAACTGGTTGTTGAAAAAGTCCGATTAGAAATTGAACTCTGAAAAGAGAAATGAGTCTAAGAAGAAACTTCAAGAAGAACACCAAAAGCTCAACCTGAATTTATATTCGTATTAGACATAAACACATGTGTACCAGCAAATCATCCGTTGCGAATAATCAAAAGCCAGGTGAATGCCATACTTAAGAAGCTTTCGGCGTTATTTAATGAATTGTATGAGGAGTTTGGGCGTCCCAGCATTCCACCTGAGCAACTTCTCAAGTATCGTATTCTCATGGCGCTTCACAGTGTGCGCAGCGAACGACTATTTTGCGAGCAACCTGGGTACAATCTGCTCTGGCTCTGGTTTTTGAGGCGCGGTGTTAGCGATGGGAGGTTTGATTACAATGAATTTATTAAAGAGAACCGGAAAGTATTTACTTCTGATGTAGCTAAGTGTTTCAAGAGTGAAGTTTATGAACTATTCAGACGGCATGCTTGGGCCAGGAACGCGCATTTTACTGCTGATATAAAAGTGATTGACTCCTGGGTTGTTAAGAACTCTTAACGAAAGGATAACGCATCTGAGTCGGGAAATGGGTGTTCTGGTGTTATAACGCCAGTAGGGTAGATATCTGTAATCTAAAAGTTAATATAATCTGCTAGGGTTTTTTTGGGAAGCGGGGTATTACTTTTTAAAAACAAGTAAAAAGAATAAAAAAACACATCTGGTGTGTTAGCGACTTCAATCAAACTACAAAACAATTTTAGACTACCGATTTTAAAGATTTAATCCTTCGGTTCCCACTCGAACCATTGAATTCTTGTTAAGAATAAGAGTTCGATCGTATTGGTCTGGGGCTATCCTATATTTACTTAGAATATTGTTGACATATTAGAAAAAGTAGGATGTTATTTTGGGTATTAAATCGGTGCAATGGTTTTGAATTACATACTTCGTATTTCATTATTAATAAATATATGAAGCAGGGGGTGTTAAATGAAAACCAAATTTCCAAACAACTACTTTCGATCTAAATGTTTGAAAAATTCCGGGCTGAAGGCCTCAGAAAGTTTTAAGATAGAGGTCCTGATTGTAAGTTTAATTCTTAAATCAGGTGTCAAATATTTGCAAATGTTAAGTCATTTAATTTCTTATTTATCAAAGATAAAAATTATGGGTTTACGGCAAAGTAAGTTAAGAAATAAATTGATATGTAGTAATCTTACTATTTCACTGATTTATCTTTTATTTTTAGTATTTCAGGAATCTTTAGCATATACAAACAGGGTAGAGATTTTTCCTACGACTGAGTCTTTTACTCAACATAAATATAGATTAGTCTGGCCGACAATTGGTGGAAGCCGCTATGAGGTTGAAGAGACAACTAATTTGATTGATTGGTATACAGGTTATGCGGTTGTGGCTACTGGTCCAGTTCAGCAGATGATTTTTAAAGCCGGAAATGTTCCAAGATTTTATCGTGTGAAGACTTTTGACGAACAAGCGCCTATGATAAAAAAACGATATCCAGCAGACGGCGCATTTTCGGTTAAACGTTTCAGTGATATTGAAATAGAAATAGATGATGCCAGTGGTATAGATACTAACTCAATAACATTAGTAATAAGCACACTGGGTCGATATACATTGGCAAATACAAATCTAATGTATAAAGCAGGTGTTTTAAAATGGTTGAATGATGGTAGCACGTCGATTGGGGGGTGGGGGTCGAATGTAACTGTTACGGTTATATTGGCTGATGTATTTGGGAATTCTACTACAAATGAATGGCAATTCACTTTAGAGCGCGAGCCTAAAACTGTTACAAATTTATTTGTTTTTGGATCTCCGCAAGCCTTAATGTGCGGGCAAAGAATAGAAAAAGCTCCTACATCAGCATTATTATACGGTTATGGAGTAAAACCAATGGTTACTAGCTCATCATCGTGGGTTATTAAATCTGTAAATTCAAATAGTGTTATAATTTCATATTCTGAATCTGCGCCAGACATAACTAAGGGTACATACATTTGCAATTTAACCCCAGTAACAGCTGATGAAATATTTTATCGCAGGGTTACTGGCGTAAGAAACGATATGTCCGGGAGGGTTATGACTTTATATACCGAGAATGTTCCACTGGAAAAATTTATAGAGTCAGGTTCTGTTTCTATATCATCTGATTCAATGTTATATGAATTAGACACGAATAATGTCATGATTAAGGCTATATCGTCTTCTTTTTCGTTTGGTAATATAGGTTTAGATTTGAGCGGGATAAAACTTTATGAATACAGTGGGATTTCGATAAGTTTCGACGAGGCTAAATGGTTTTACAGGCCGAATGTTAAGCTCGCTTTAGACTTTTATTGGTATTCACTTCAGCGGATATACTTTGGTGTTGATGGTCCTATGAATACTGTGGTGGTGCCGAGACTGACTTTCAGTTATGAGAAAACAGATGATAGAAGCTTTGATCTATTTTCCAAGAGGCATGTGATTTTTGTTGGATCAATAGGTCCTGTGCCTATATGGCTTGATTTTAAGTTTCTTCTTAAAGCTGAGGTTGGCTATTCAGTAGGTGGGGCGATTTCTGCAGCGATTGGTTTCACTCAACAGACCGATTTAGGTTTTTATATGGAGTATGATAAAAATTCTTCTCCAAACTTGGCGTGTGGGCCCACTATAAAAATTTATCCACTTGAGATGGTGCCTTTTTCTTATGACATTGGTGCTGGATTTAGTGCTTATGCCAAGTTAGTTCCGCAACTTGATTTTCTTGTCAATAGTGTGGCTGGTTTATATGTGAATATAGACCCGGGTTTAGAGCTGAATGGAAGAGCAGAGATAGTTGATGGACAGTTCAAGTCAAATATTGGTTTAATAGCTAATGCGGATTTAAATATAGGGCTTAGCGTTGTTGGTGTTGATCAGGAAAAATTACCTTCTTTAGCACCAATTAATATTTTTCGGAAAGAGTGGATGTTACAATATCCTTCAGAGTCTTCATTGAAAATAAAAGTTCAGCCTAGATCTGTGGTTGCAAGAGTAAATGATTCGGTTTGTTTTTCTGTTGATGCCGAGTCAAAGGAGCAGATTTCATATCAGTGGTATTATAATGAGATACCTATACCGGGGATGACGCATCGGGACTTCATTATTGACCCAGTAAAAGAAACAGATGTTGGAGTATATCATGTAGTTTTAAAAAGTGGAAAAGAAACGATCAGGTCATCAAATGCTGTTTTGACAGTATATTCAGGTAATGGCCCTATAAAAGTTTTGCAGCCGATAATCGTCCCAGGTGTTGAGAATACAATAATTTTGTCTAACAAGTATAGTTGGGCTGAATATGAACTGTTTCTGGAACGCGGGGATATCTATAATATTTCAATAACAAACATTCAAGGAAGGGATTTTAAACCATTGATTATTTTGAACTCTCCTGTTGGTGAAAGTTTAAATTCGTCTATTAGTAATATGATTGGTTATGTTTCTGATACTGGTACGTATAAATTGTTGGCTCTCGATTTAGCTGGTGAGCATGCAGGTAGCTTTGGTCTGGTTCCAGTCATATTTCATAGTTACCAAGTTCCACTGGGTGATTCTCCTTTAACCAATGATATTAGTACTATCGGTTTTATTAACGTACATAGTTTTAACACAAGTAGTAATGCTTTGTTCTTTGCAGTCGTACTTCCTTGCCAGCAGAGTAAGTTGTTTAATCCGAAAATGAAGTTATTTACTGCGGATGGAGGATTTGTTTATGAATCGGAGAAAAGTGACTGGCTTTTTGGCGCAGAGTGTATTCCTTGGATCAGCTCAAAGAATGGGACATACTATCTTTTAGTTTATGATGATGGGTTTGATAGTGTAGGGAAGTATATTATTAGTTTAGCTAAACCTTTTGATGGTGACTCAAGTACTTACAGGGCAAAAGAAATAAAGAGTGGAGAAATTGTAAGATCAGCTATCAATAATGCTGGGGAATTTAACTTTTATACATTTGAAATAAAAGAAGAGCATGAGCCATGCATAATGGTAGCGTTAAATACAAACAAATCTGTAAATTTTATGCCGAAAATGTTGCTTACATACAGTAACGAAGTTTCAGCTGTATCTGGCAATTATGCAGAGGGCGTTAGTGCGATTGAGCTTGCAGATTTAAAATCGGGAAGATATACCCTGACGTTGTTCGACTACGGAATGAATGATATTGGCGAGTATATCATTACTATGGTGAGGCCTTTGGGTTTTGATGTATCGGATGAAGATTCTGGAGAAATTGACAATGGGGCAATAAAAATGGGCATGATAGAACAGCCTGGAGACATGGATCGTTTCACGGTTTATTTGTCTGAAAGTGATTGGTACTACGTTGTTGTAAGTCCTTATCAAACGAACAAATTATGGCCTAAAGTACGTTTGTACGGTCCAGGTGGAGAACTGCGGGGATATGGTTATGGATCTGAAAGTTTTAAAGTTGCAGAAATATATGGGCGTACGGAAAAACCTGGACTTTATTCATTAATAATTTCCGATATTGAATATACGTCCACGGGTAATTATTTGGTTTCATTTATAAAATCTTCTGGTCTAATTAATGCGGATTTAGATAGTAAAAATGCGGCTATTAACGAAATAATTACTGGTAAAATCGAACCAGCTATTGATATAGACAGATATAAAATAAGTTTAACAGCGGGGAGTAATTATTGGTTTTGTGTTTCTCCAAAAAATGATTCAAATATATCTCCGGTAATGTCATTTCATGTGCCTGATGGTTCGCTGGCCTGGCAAACTAATATTATTGGTTCGATTACAAACATATATCCTTTATCAGGATTCAATAATTTTTCATATACTGCGCCATTATCGGGAGAGTACACCGTTTTTATCTATGATTCAACCAGGACTAAAATTGGTGAATATACTTTTGTATGTGAGCAGAGATGATAACCTGGTTATGTTTTGTTGTAATTATAAAGTGGAGTGCCTGTGGATCACTAGCTTATTATCGTTGCTTGTTAAATATTATTCATGTTTTGCAATTATGGCAGGTGATGAGAATGGGGTCCCTATTGACTCACCATTTTTAAGGATTGATATGTTGGGGGCTAATTCGCTATTTAACTGTGTGGGTGGATTGGAAATTACAAGTAATGATAGATTATTTTATGCTTCAGCTACTGCTATATCAAAAAATTGGTTGTTGACTGCAGCACATAATTTTGATCTGGATGAAAATGGAGTTGTTGATGAACAAATAACGGTTAAGTTTAATTTACCTGAAATTGGGGTTTTTGGAATTGATTCGTTTTATCTATATCCTGAATTTACTGGTTTCTCTGGTGAGTCTATTAAAAGAGATCTAGCTCTAGTATATTTATCTGAGCCACTTCCTGATATAGTACTATATCCGACTTTGGCTTTGCACCCTGTGGTTGGTGATAAAATTACACTTGTTGGTTTTGGTAAATCAGGATTCGGAAATTATGGATATACTGTTCAAGCAAATATTGATATTAGGAGGATAGGGTTTAATACAATAGACTATTTCGAATACGATAATAAAACTGGATTACCTGTGCTTTGTTATTATGATTTTGATTGTCCTGAGACTGTTGGCTGTTTGGGTGGCAGTTTGGGCAATGATTTAGAAAGCATTATCGCGCCCGGTGATTCAGGGGGGCCTATTTTAATCTCCGGAAGTAACGAGATCAAATTGGTTGGGGTTAGTACTTTTTGCAAAGGATACGGTGGACGATTTGGTGATATAGGTGGCGGAGTAATAATTGAGCCTTATTTGGAGTGGATATTTGAAACGACTGCAATAGAGATACCTGAGGTTTCTTCCTTTTTTCTTATGCAGAGTGGTGTGTTGATTTTGTTGAGATTTATCGCTGGAAAGCAAAAATAACTGGAAGATATTTCTTTAAATCAACTCGTCAATATTGTGAATTATGATTTTTATAAAATGTTTAAATTTAAAATGAAGTAATTATCCTGGAGGCAAATAACTCAGCCTTTTGAGAGTAAACCTGTTAGTAATAATATGGAAAAGTGATAGTCAGATTAATGTTTTTTTATAGCTAATTTGATTTAAATGTTTAACCAAAGGTCAATTGGCTTAGTTGAATCGGTCTCGAATGGTAAAGATACTTTTTTACCCAATTTAGCTGACTGGTATGCTGCGCAGATTATTTCTAGAACAGCTTTTCCATCTTCGCCTGTTACCAAAGGGTCCTTATTAAAACGGACACAATCTATAAAATGCTTTAATTCATGAGGGTAACCTTGATTAAAAGATTCTTCGTAAACAGTGAAGGACCAACCTTGAGTAGTAGTCGCTTTTTCCATAGCGTAGTCGTATCCTTTGTTACTATATGTTAATGCTGAATTTCCCATGAAAAGGTCAGCGTAAATTACTCCTTCAGTACCATAAATTTCAATTCTATCATCCATTCCTCCAGGTTTGGCCCAACTGTTTTCAGCAATTCCAACCGTACCGTTATCAAATTCGACGATGGTGATGGAGTTGTCCTCGCCTTTAGTTTTATCTTTATGCAAAACTGAGTTCAAATGAGCACTGACGTATTTTGGCTTAGTTTTATTTTTAAGCATCCATCTGAACCACCCGAATGCATGACATCCCATATCCATTAAAACGCCGCCGCCTGCTTTCTCTATATCATAAAACCAGGCAGAATGTGGACCTGAATGTTTTTCACATTGTCTTAATTGGAAGACATTACCTATGGCGCCATTATCAACCAACATTCTCGCACGTTCATACTTTGGAGCAAAACATAATTCTTCGGCGTACATGAGCTTTACTTTGTTTTTATTGCATGCGTCTATCATTGTTTTGGCCTCGATCAGATTTAGACAAAGAGGTTTTTCGATAATCACATGTTTTCCTGCATTTGCTGCTTTAATTGTAGTCCTGGCATGCAAAAAATTTGGCAGGCAAATATCTACTACATCGCATTTCGAATCTTGGATTGCTTTATCTATGTCGTCGTAAAATTTTTTGACTCCGAAAGGTTTACCGGTTTTATATGCATTTTTAATATCTCTTGAATATATTCCGGCAATATCAACTTCGGGCAAGAACCTGTGATAACATTCAAGGTGTATTTTGGCTATAAAGCCACTTCCTAGTAAAACGACTTTTGTTTTGCTCATTTTTTGGAATATTTTGTTTAAAGATTTATAACAGCAATGAAAAAAGTTTCCAGCTCTATTTATGAAAGACTATTTTGGGCTGAATTTTTAATCAGGCTTATTGTTTTTGATTATGTTCTTGAAGAGTTATAGGAATGATTGTTATTGAAACCAGAAGAACAGAATTTAAAATCGAGATTAAGCTTTTAATTGAAGAATCGGCATTTGAAATTAGATTTTTTTTGAGATAATAAGATGTAAAATTAATTGACATTTGTAAAATAAGAAGGCAATACTTTTAGTCATATATGAAAAAAACACTAGATAATGCACTTGAAATAGTCAAAAAAGCATATTCTGGAAATGAGTTTTATCTGTGGGAACTTCTAATGGGTGAACAGATACACATTGGAGGTTTCAAATCTTCAATGGAGTTAGCAACCAGAGCAAGGATTGGCAAAGGCATGAAAGGTGTTGATTTTTGTTGTTGCACTGGTGCTGGGATGCGATTCCTGATCAAATTTAGAGATGTTTCTCAAATGGTTGGAGTGGATGCAACCGATGCTGTGGTCGAGATAGGCAAGGAACGGTGTAGGAGGTTAGGATTGCACGATAAAGTAAAATTTGTGATAGCTGATGTCTGTGATTCTGGCTTAGAGTCGGGCTCATTTGATTTCGTTTGGGGCGAAGATGCCTGGTGTTATGTTGAAGACAAGCAAAGATTAATTCAAGAGGCTTTTAGACTATTAAAACCCGGTGGAATAATAGCGTTCACTGATTGGGTAGAAGGGATTGCCGGGTTAACTGGTGATGAGTCTGATAGGCTTCTAAGCTTTATGAAGTTTCCTAACGTTCAAAATTTCGCTGGGTATCAACGTGATTTAAAACTAGCCGGCTTTGATATCTTAGCAGCAGAAGATACAGGTCGGTTCGCTCCATATATGGATTTATATTTAAAGATGGTTGATAGCCAGCTTTATATGGATGTCTTGAGGCTGTTAGATTATAACCTAGGATTATTTGATTATTTCGCCAAAGAGATGTTCTTTATGAAGGAACTGGCTGATAGCGGAAAGATAGCGCAGGGGTTGTTTATAGCTGTAAAAAGATGAGCTGTTGTAATTTTAATAGGGGAAATCATCATAGGCCTATTTTCCCTGAGTCAAAAGCTGAGGCTGCTGCCATGGCTGTTACAAAGGCTATGGGCTGGTTTTCTTCTATGGTTAGAAACAATTTACAAAATGCCAGAGCAGCCAAAGCCTCAGGAAAGCCAATAATTGGAATGATGTGTGAGTTTGCGCCCAGAGAGATCATAATGGCTGCCGGTGGTTATCCTGTTTGCTTATGTGGCGGTTCAGCTGATACGATACCGATGGCGGAGACTATTTTGCCTAATTCGGTTTGCCCTCTTATAAAATCCACATTTGGATATCATCTAGAGAAATCGAATCCATTCCTGGAAATGGCTGATCTTGTGGTTGCTGAGACTACTTGTGATGGCAAAAAGAAAATGTTTGAATTAATGTCTCACAGCAGAGAGACATGGCTTCTTGAACTACCGCAGAAAGAAGATGATCAGGATGCTTTTGAACATTGGAAAAGAGAGTTACAAAAGTTCAGGGATTTTTTGGAGTACAGGTTCGACGTGATCATAAGCGATGATAAGCTTAGGGAGTCTATTATATTGATGAATTATGAGCGCAAATTACGGCGTGAATTGGCAGAATTGATGAAGCTCAAACATCCGCCTTTGTCGGGACGGCAGCTATTGGAACTAAAGGCATTGATTTCATGTTTGCCTGACGACCTTTTGGAGTATGAAAATTTGTTGAATTCGTTAAAAGCCGCAGCTCATACATTGAATTTTGAGGAAAAAACTGAGGTCCATAGCAGTTATTATGTGCCTGTGCGTGTTTTGCTAACTGGAGTGCCGTTAGTTCATGGAACCGAAAGGTTAATGGAGATTATTGAGACTCACGGGGGGATTGTGGTTGCACAGGAAAATTGTACCGGTTTAAAACCGATAATTGAAGATGTAGATGAAAACAGTCCAGATTTAATGACAGCCATTGCGGTTAAATATTTCCACATAGGGTGCTCAATAAGGACGCCCAATCAGCGGCGTTTTACTTTACTTAGAAAGTTAATTTCAGAATTTTATCCTGAATGTGTTGTTGAGCTTGTATGGCAGGGTTGTTTGACTTATGAAATAGAATCGTGGAAGGTCCGACAGCTTGTGGAAAAAGAATTCGGTTTACCTTATATAAAAATTCAGACTGATTATTCTGAGGGTGATACGCAGCGGATAATTTTACGTTTAGAAGCTTTATTTGAAAACATTAGAAACATGCGCAATGTTATTAAAGAGAAAAATCCTATTGGTTAAATAGCAGACCAGGTATTCCTGAAAAATGAAACAATTGTTATGCACATGCCCATTTGTTCCTGTTGAATGGATTTTTGCTCATGGTTTTATTTGCAAAAGATCGGTACCATTTTTCAAAAATTTAGGCTCTGTAGAATCAATGGGATGTTGTCCTCTTGCTCAAGCATTTCTCGATGAAATAATTTCTACCAGACTCCCTGCAATATTTTCTTCTACATGTGATCAGATGCGTAGAGCAGCTGATGTAGCAAAGGCTAAAGGGCTAAATGTTTTTATTATTAATGTTCCGACAACGATATCTGAAGAATCTGTTAAATATTTTAGATCTGAACTTTTGAGGTTAAGCTTATGGTTGGAATCGCTGGGCGGAAAGAGACCAACAAATAAAGAACTCAGGGCCTGCATAGAAAAATTTAATGATGCGAGATCATTGGTTTTAGACTCACAGCCGTATGTATCCGGGTCATTTTTTATGAATTCGGTTATGAATTTGGCTGCTGAAACAGAAACTGGTATAATTAAGAAAAAAAATTGTGTTTTTGGCTCAGATCAAGCTACGCGAGTGCCTTTGGCTATTTTAGGGGGGCATACAAGCCAAGCGCATTTTGGCCTGATCAACGAAATTGAAAAGGCTGGCGGTCGGATCGTCTTAAATGCTCTATCTTTTGGGAACAGGGTTTTAATCCCTAAAATTATCATTGGTGAGAATGAAGACATTGTCTATGGGATAGCGAAGCATTATATGGAAAATATTCGAGATGTTTTTATGAGGCCCAACGACAGATTTTATTCGTGGTTAACCAAGGAGATTAAGACGAAAAAGGTGAAAGGAGCGATCCTGGCAACTCATGTATGGTGTGATTTGTGGAGAGGCGAGATACAGACAATGAAGGAAATTTTAAAGATCCCATTGCTGGATATTACTTTTGGTACTGAATCCTTTCCTTTGAATCAAACCATTAATCGGTGTCAGTCTTTTCTGGAAATGATGCAATGATATCAAATGCATGTAAGTTTGATTTAGTTTCAGCAGATTTAGCATTTGATAGTCTTAGGTCGAGTCAGAAAAACTTATCCTGGTATATTCGTCCACTAGGAGAATATCTGAGGAATGATAACGATTTAATTTTACAGGAAATTGACTTTGATAATTCCTGGGCATCTATATGGTTATGGAACTTTTTACTTTCCGAAAACGAACGTCTCAGATCCGCCAGGAATAAGGGTGAGAAAATCATTGGGTGCATGAAGGACCTGGGGACTATTCCTGTAATGGCGTATTCTCTTGAAAATGTAAGAGCTTTTTATCCTGACGGCACCTGGTGGACACCATGTGTGATGAAGCTAAGCGATGGTTTATTTTTTGTTTCAACAACACAGGGATGTGATATTAGCTTTTGCCCTGTGCGGGCTATGCTGGGAGCATTTATAAATGAAGAGCACTTTCCTATACCAGATTTACTTATTTGTAGTACGGGAGCTGTTTGTGATGATTTTTCAGCTATTTCTCAGAGGCTTTATTGGCTAGGCTATGATATAAAATGGTGGGAGGTGCCAAGACGAAGATGTGCAGAGTTTCATGAAGAAAGTGTAGAATTACCGAGTGGACTAATTGTTCCCAGGATACAGGTAGACTTTATAAAGAGTGAGCTTAAGAGAGTTTTCAAGATTTTAAGAAATTTTTCAAGATCCGCAGACTCTGATATTCGATTATTATCCGACGGAATTCGCAAAGCCAACCAGATAAGGCGCATGATTATGCATCTAAGGAATTTGATATTTAGTTCGAGAAGGTGTCCATTACCGGCTTTAGAGGAGCTTATTATGGAAATGATGGCTATTCATTTTTGTTCGGATAGGGAGGAATGTTTACTTATCCTTAAGGCTTTGACAGAAGAAGTGGAGCGGAGAATCAGCTTGGGACAAAGTGTTTTATCAGAAGATTGTCCAAAAGTATATTTGGTAAATCCTGTTTCTGATATCAGAATGATGAACTTGATAGAAGATTGCGGGCTAAGGGTTTGTGGAACAGATTTTATGTTTACTCATGCATTGGAGCTTATCCCTGAGGATATAGACCCTTTTGATGCATTAGCCAGGATGGTATTATCTGATCCAATGGTTGGGCCTGCAGAAGATAGATGTAAGCACATTATACGAGAGGCATTAAAATACAGGGTTGATGCAGTAGTCATTGTCAGGATTCCGGGGGCGAGTCATTGTGCCTGGGAATGTAAAAGTATGAGTGAAAAGTTAAAAGCTATTTTAAGAATACCAGTTTTAGATGTTGAAGTACCAACATTGGTTAACTCAATTGAATCTACGTTAAAATCACGACTTGAGGCTATTTCAGAAATTGTGCATGCTTCTAAATCAATATGATTACTGTAGGTATTGATGCAGGTTCCAGAATGATTAAAGGTGTCGTATTTGATTGGGATACAAAAAAAGTTATTTCAAAGTCATCGGTATTACAAGGTGTTGACCAAACGAAGCTTGCAAGGAAGTTATACGATCAGATATTAGATATTGCTGGTATAAAGGCTGACGATGTTGCTGGCGTTGTAGCTACTGGTTACGGCAGAACGAGGGTAGATTTTGCTAATAATATTGTTACAGAAATCACATGCCATGCCAGAGGTGTACTCTTTTATAAACCGGGTACAAGGTCAATTATCGAAATCGGTGGACAGGATAGCAAGTTTATTAGACTGACCAGGAAAGGCGATATTTATGATTTTGCAATGAACGACAGATGTGCTGCTGGGACTGGAAGATTTCTTGAGACTGCAGCCGAGCGCCTCGAATTAACCATTAATTCGTTTGGCGAAAAAGCATTAGAATCCAAAAATCCCGCTATTATTAGTAGTATGTGCGTGGTTTTTGCTGAGACAGAGATAATAAGCCTTTTAACTTCTGGTGTTCCGGTTTGTGATATCGCTGCAGGAATTGAAAATTCAGTGGCCTCCAGAATGGTTTCATTAACAGGTGGTAAAATTGACAAGCCTATTGTTTTTACCGGTGGTGTTGCCTTAATCAAGGGGATGCATAATGCTATTAGCAATGCAATTAAAGACAATGTTGAGCTAATGGATGATCCGCTTTACACCGGGGCAGTTGGAGCTGCAATTATTGCTGTGAAAATGTGGAAAAAATAATATAAGTGGCTTAATTTCTGGAATGATATTTCATGGTCATTGGAATAGAATCGATTTACTATGCTGTATAAAAACTGAATGTTAAAAAATGATAAAAATTGGAATAACAGGGGTAATTTGTGGGGGAAAATCTTCAGCGGCTGTTTTTTTTCAAAAAGCTGGGGTTAGAATGATCGATGCAGACCTGATTGCGCGAGAGCTGGTTTCACCAGAGTCTGCTTTACTCCAAAAAATCATCGAGGTATTTGGCGTACAATATTTGAATTCTGATGGTTCTCTTAATCGAGCAGCCTTAGCTGAACTTATTTTTGCAGATACTGAATCAAGAAAAAAACTCGAAGCAATTTTGCATCCAAAAATCATGGAGGTCTGGGAAGAACATGTCAGACAATGTTACATTGATAAAGTCGAATTCACAGGCATGGTCATACCATTGCTTTTTGAAATAGGAGCAAAGAGTAAGTTTGATGTAGTCATTTGCGTTGCGTGTTCTGATGCTGTTAGAATAGAGAGAGCTGCCTTAAGAGGCTGGTCAGCCGATCATCTTAAATTAAGAGATCAGTCTCAGATACCAATTAGATATAAAATTGAAAATTCTGATTTTGTTATTTGGAATGATGGGTCGATTGAGACATTGGAAAATCAGGTTAATATCGTCCTCATGTCAATTTCGAAGTACAAGTGTTTTTTTAATAAGTCGGAATCATAATCCTTATTAAGGTTGGCGAAAACTTCTAAGTCGACTGGACGACTTCAAACCTTGGTCCACTAAAACGATGTGACTGAGCTACACGTTCAGCTAACAACATAGCGGTGATAGTTTTAGTTGGTGGTCTTGATATTAGGTTATGAGTTTTGAGTTTTGTATGTTGAGTTATCTTTATTAGATATTAGAAAGGTATTTTTCACAGAAGGTTTTCATTGGATGGTTATTTTACTTTGAACGGTTTCGATGATGATAAAGCTTGAACTTTTTGCAAGAATCGTGGATAAAGTATTTATTAGGGTATTTTATTGGTTTGGATTGCCAGGGCGTGCCCGCGTGGCGGAATTGGCAGACGCGCTAGATTCAGGTTCTAGTGAGGAAACTCGTACAGGTTCAAATCCTGTCGCGGGCACCAATTAGAAGACTAAAAGGCTGGTCATGGGCGTTGAAATTAGAAAAGCTTTAGATAAGGATGCTGAATCCTGGATTTCTATTCTTAAAGAAGTGATAGGGGATAGCTATCCATTTAAGAAAGTGTATGATAGTACGTGGGTTTCAAATTTAATAACTGGGAGGCTAGATAACTCAGAAAATTTTTTCCTTCTAAAAGATGGTAAGGCGATAGCATCAATTAGTTTATTGCCGCCAGCAGTAAAGAATTTTAATCCTGTTGCTAATATTGGAAGGTTAATTGTTTCGAAGGAATCATTTGATTCTGATGCTGTTTCGGCTTTACTTGATCACGTAGCTGCAGCCAGTTTGAAGCAGGGGCATTTAGTTGTATCCAGAGTTCCTGCGAGTGATTTCGAACTTCAAAAAATATATGAAAAAACTGGGTTTACCTGCATTGGTGTACAACCGTACAAGCATCAGTTAAAGACATTAGAGACGATTTTATTTTACATTAGATTCAACCCGACAGTTTCAATTTCCAGGTTGCCTATATCGGAGTCTTTACCTGAAATTCGCGAATTATCTTTAAGTGTGTTAAATCTTCTGAAAATAGCTAATCCGCCTATAATTCGCGATGGAGCAACCGGATATCCTCTTTATCAGCCCGATGTAGTAATTAAAGAGACTACTCAAGAAGAGTTTAGAGCATGGACTGAATCAGTGGCCTCGAAACTTTATCCTACCGAAGTATCCAGTGGTTATAATATAGGCCATGGCTATTTGAGGTTACCGGTAAATACCCCATTAATTTATTTTAAGATAATTAGAAGCAACAACACAGCCGCAATGGCTGTGGTTTCTAATGATGAACTTGATAAGTGCATCCGAATAATCGACCTGGTTTCTGTTGACGATATATCTCCGGGAGCTCTTTTTTCTTATATAGTTGAGTATGGGAAAAAGTCGGGAGCTCAATATCTGGAAATAGATGTTCTAATGAATGCTACGAGGTTATTAAAAAGCTTAGAACAGTTGGGATTTGTCCCCGTAGCATATTTCCCGGCCTTCCATTTTGATAAGGGCAGGTTATATGATGTTGTTAAGTTAGTTAAACTCAATAGGCTTTATGAAACTCAATCCTTTGAGTGTACAGCTGACTCAAAGAAAGTTGTGGCTCTTATTGAAAAGAACTTTTTGGATCAAAAAGTGGGTCTTGCAGTTGTAAATTTATTGGGGTCTTTAAAAATTTTTAAGGGTCTAGGAGATGGGGAACTCAGGAAGATTGCAAGTCAATTCAGTCAGAAACTTTACAAACAAGGAGATAAGGTTTTTTCTAAAGGTGATCCAGGCGACGAGGCGTATATTATTGTCAGAGGCAAGATTGGAATTTATCTGGAAGAAAAGGGACAACCTATCGCGGAACTAGGTCCGGGGATGATTTTTGGAGAACAGGCTTTTTTAGAAAGTGTTTCACGTACCGCTACTGCTGTAGCAATGCAGCCAACTATTCTGTTGGTTATTAATCGCAATTCATTCAATTTCATTATTCAATCAGAAGCTCACTTAGGCTTAGTTGTTTTAAAAAATATTGCTATAGATCTCTCTCATAAGCTACGTTCAGCAAATCTGATGTTAATTGATCGTTGATTTATTCAGTAATAAGCTTTTCCTCTGACTCCAATAACATTATTTATTGTAAGAGACGAAATTGTCCGCGAATCTAGATCAAATCCCTTTCATTTGATGGAATCAAAAGCAACAGAAAAATTGTTGCACAAATGCTCAAGGGTATTGTCACGGAATTTATAAGCTGAATTCAATAATTTAAGTTAAGCATTGAGGGTATTGCTTTTGAAAGAAAATTGACCATTCTGTTAGCGCTAATGGATTCTTTTCCTGGTTCACAGACGTGAAATGCTGAGATATAAGCCCATCGTTGCAAGACTGCATGGGTCAATAAGCTTTTGGCCATTAGCCACATTCTTTCGTGATGTGAAGCAGTGACATTATTTTTTTCAACAAACCAATAAATATACAGTCCCTTTAGCGGTTGGATTGTTCCGGACTTTTGTTTAACGTTCATATTTGCAATTATTTTCATTGCAGGAATCGATTTAGCAGGGTGGTCAGGGATTTGGATTTCGATTAATTCGGTTTTTTCGATACTCCAACCCTGGCCGGTTAAGCAAAATTGAGGTTTATGTATACTTGTGCGGTCTGTGCCCATAAGAACAGCTGAAACCAGAATTTCAAATCCGTCGGGTGCATGGTATAGTCGGCGTCCATATGTGGTATCGGAGGGCAATGTTTTTAGCTCGATTGATGATATAGGCATTGGTTGGGAATCGAATTCGGCAACGATTTGCGGGAGGGCGACACTATTAGAGGCCCACAGCTTGCCATTTTCGTCATAAATCGGATCACTAGAAATTTTAACACCAGGTTCACCCAATTTTTGTTTTTGTTTAATAAAATAGATAGAGCTTGCACATAAAGCCATTATTACGATTGCGGATGCTAATGCTGTTAATATTTTAGTGTTCATCAGTTGATTCTTTGACTGGTTCGTTATCATTTTTTAAGATAGTACTTGCGCCAAGTGCAGTAGCAAGTGCAACAATGAAGATTAAGTATCCTCCCCAATCATGTACTTTCATTCCTGCTTTTATGCCGAATACTTCTGAGACAATGATTACAGAAATAATTCTAATCACATTACCAGCGATAGCGATTGGGATAGAAAGCAAAATGATACAGATTCTTTTCCATGTTTTGCGATAAGATAAAAATCCAAAAATAGTGAGCAATGCTATCATTGAAATCAGACTGCGGATGCCGCTACAAGCTGGGGCTACGTCGTATGAAAATTTACCTGTTGGATCAATCAGTTGTGTGCCATGTCTGATGACATTGACACTTAAGACATAGTTACTAAACAATTCGGAGATCCAGGCTACAATAAGTCGCAGGGGAAACGTAATGAATTCAGAAATTGTTGAAATTGGGATAGAGAATATGAAAAGGAAATAAGGGAAAAAGCAATTTTTAAGAAAATCAATTCCCCATACAAGCCCCATAATTCCATATAGTCCAACAAAAAAACCAATGGCCGAGATTCTTGGTTGTTGGATAGAATAGCCTATGATATGGAGGATTGAGCCAACTAGAATAATACTTAGTGCAGGGAACCAGATTTCTTTTGTTATAGTCTGCAAGGTTTTTCGCTTCCACCAGATCAGGGCTAATACAACGAAAGGCACCAGATTACCGTGGGAATCATCCGAATCCCGTGCATTGTAAGAAGAATAAAGCCAGGAGAAAATAGATCTGGTTGGGATATATCCAAAAGTTGAGTTTCCAAGAAAGTGAAAGATCAAAATCCAGGCTGCGAATAAAATTAAAAATTCTCTTTTGTATGGAAAAGAATTTATAAAATTAACCAGTTCTGTTGGAAAGGAATTGTTTGGTTGGATGTTTTTTTGTCCGTCTGATGGTATAATATTTTCGTTTGTCATCAGGTTATTACTTGTTTAATCAAAAATTTACAGTTTTAGTTTTTTTCAAACAAAATAGAGTGGAATTATTATCATTGCAATTTTGAAATTAACAGGGAAAAGCTATCACTATTTAACAAAACCAGGATATCAATTTTTGAAACTTGCTGGTTGGATAAATGATGAATTGAGTTGGTATTGAGGGATGGAAGGATTGACAACAGATGCTGGTTCAAAAATGGAGGCATTAAAACTATCTGAATTAGTTTTTAGAGTAGCCTCTGAGTTAGTTTTAGCTGGTTGGGGGATTTGATTGAAGGCAGAAAGTTCAGAATTTAATAGGTGCCCGGGCATTGGATTTTGGGTATCTGATTGATTTAGAGCTATAAAAAGGAAAACTATTACCAACGCGGCAAATGCGCCGGAGAGGGCTGGGGTCGGGCGGAATCTGTTAATTAATTCGAAAATAAAACTATAGTTGTCTTTGGATTGTTTTTTACTTTGTAATTTTATTATTTGGCTAACGACAGTGGATGGAAAATCTTCAAAAAAAGGGCTTGGTGGTTTCTCGTACTTTTTAAGTGCGAGCAATTTCTTTAAGGCTTCAAAATTTTCGTTATTCACATTCACAGTATTATTTTAAGTAATCTGATAATAGTGCTTGTAATTGTTGTCTGGCATAAAAGAGCCGTGATCTTACAGTTCCCTGGTTACAATCCATAATCCTGCTAATTTCCTCGTGACTCAGTCCTTGAATATCATGTAACACTATTACCAGTCTATGTTCATCAGACAATTTGAGCATAGCGTCGTTCAATTTTTCCTGCAATTCTTTTAGATACATATCCCGGCGGGGTGTTTTTTCTGAGACAAGAGCGATAATATCTGGGTCATGTTCAGCGTTAGAATCGACCTGGTTTAGGCTCATGGACTTTTGTCTGGACTTTAGTTTAAGAAAATTGATTGTTTTATTTATTGCTATTCTGAAGAGCCAGGTTGAAAAGCTGGAGTTACCTTTAAAAGTATGCAATGCTTGATATGCCTTAATAAAAGTTTCCTGGGCCAGGTCAGCGGCATCTTCGTGATTTGCGGTCATGTTATAGACAATAGAATAAATGCGTTCTTGATATTTTTTTACCAGAGATTCGAATGCCTGGATATCCCCATTTTTGCATCGGGTAATTAGCTCATAATCCTCATTATGAGTTGCATCATGACTGGCTTGATGGGTATCTTCCTGTGACATATAAAACGGTCAGCTTGCTAACTATAGCGACTCTATTTGGGTATCAATGAAAGATGTTGCCATAATTAATCTTTCTTTGCCTTCGGAGTCAGGTATTGATTTTAAGCAATCAACTGCATCGCAAATTATGTTTTTTATAATTTTTTTTGACTCATTAAGGGCGTTGTATTTTGACAAAAAAGCCATGATTTGACGGTGTTTTTCAGGATGTTGTGAATGGATAAGGTTTAAAAAATTTTCTTTGTCCTGATTAGTAGCTTTTTCGAAAGCCACAAGGATTGGAAGAGTAAATTTACCAGTTTCTAAATCTGTTCCCAGAGATTTTAACGAGCTAGACTCAGTTCCATAAATATCAAGGCAGTCGTCATATGCCTGGTATGCAATACCGAGATGAGATCCGAAATGTTTTAATTTGCTGCACTGGGCTTTAGATCCATTGGCCAACCATGCGCCCAGTTCACAGGCTAGAGCGAACAAAGAGCCGGTTTTCATTTTTAAGGTTTTTAGGTATTGCGGCAGATCGCAGAGCTTGTTTTTATTGGCTAAGGTTTGAATGATCTCTCCGGTACAAACGGCCTTGGTTGCTTCTGAGACAGCCCTACAAACATGCGTTGTTCTGAACTCCGAAGCTAAAACTAGTGCATGAGCAAAAAGCGAATCTCCCAATAGAACAGAAACATCAGTCCCATAGCTGACTGGTAGGGTGGGGAGTCCTCTTCTGATAGAGGCATTGTCCATAATATCATCATGGACCAGAGTAGCCAGGTGGACCATTTCTATTATTACGGCAGCTTTGATATGGTCGTTACTCAATTTAGAAAAAATACTTCCACTGAAAGCCAAAAGGGCAGAGCGTATTTGTTTGCCATGTGACCTTAGGGCGTGTAATGCAAAGGGAGATATTTCAGGCTCAAAAGCATTGATTTGATTCTGTAGTTGATTAAAGGCAGTGCTTAGGAATGAACTGATAGGTAAGGTTATTTTATTCCAGACATCTGCAGCCATTGGGTTTTGAGACTCCATGGTATGTACTAATTGCGATTTTGCCGTTCTATGTGCGGCCAACATATGTTTAATCTTAAAATTATATTCGATTAAGTCAAACCGTTTGACTAACAATTAGTGTTTGAATTATAAATTTATCCAGCTAGTATAAAGAACAACAGAACTTGTTTAATCAAAACCAGTTTTTAAAAATATGAACAGACAAATCACAAAACATATGGGAGCAAACATTACGAAGACTTTGGTACTGACATATTTCGTTTCAGTACTTGCCATATTTGCTCAGCCGGATCCTCATTGGAAGATCCACGATTCAACCAGGCCTAAACCGGTCAAAGTAGATCCAGGCTATCCTGGGTTTAATGAGAATCCTGGGAAAGCTCCATCTGATGCGGTAGTTTTATTTGATGGTTCAGATCTGAGTAAGTGGGTTAGCATGGATGGCAATCCTCCGAAATGGATTGTTAAGGATGGGCATATGGAATGTGTACAGGGCAGTGGATATATTAGAACCCTTCAATGTTTTGGTGATTGTCAGCTTCATGTTGAATGGGCTGCACCTGTGCCTCCTAGAGGGTCAAGTCAAGGCCGTGGCAATAGCGGAGTGTTTTTGATGGGCTTATATGAAGTTCAAGTTTTGGATAATTTCAATAATGAGACTTATTCCGATGGCTATGCTGGCGCGATTTATTGCCAGCATCCGCCTTTGGTGAATGCATGCAGAGAGCCTGGCAAATGGCAGACTTATGATATAATTTTTACGCGACCGCGTTTTGATATGCAGGGCAATTTAGTAACTCCAGCGAAAATGACAGTTTTACATAACGGGGTGCTGGTTCAGCATGAGTCTGTTTTAAGCGGCCCAACTGGGTGGTTGCGTCGAGAGCCTTACAGAGCGCATCCAGACAAACTACCTATTTCTTTGCAGGACCATGGGAATCCGGTTTTATTTAGAAATATCTGGGTCCGAGAATTGGGAGAAGACGCCAAGCAGCCAGAATTTTTATATCCGGAGTCATTGTTAAAGAAATATGCTGGGGAATATGGAGAAAACGGCAAAATTTATATACTACAAAAGGGCGATCGTTTGTTTTTAGGTATGTTTGATTCGAGAATTGAAAATGCATTTCCGCTATTTGCAGCTTCGCCTGTGGATTTCTTTGTAAAATCAGTAGACATAAGGGTGAAGTTCCAGACTAATTCTGCTGGCGGAGTTGACGGAATCACATGGTGGGTTAGCAGTGATCAAAATAGCGCAAAAAAGACCAAATAAGAATAAAGCATTAATTTGCTAATACATTCGGCCCGGGTTAAAAGCCGGGCCGATTTCTTTTGTAACAACGAGAAAATAGTCAGTTCGAAACCTGATTTATTATGGTAGGATTGAAGCTTACAAAATCATTTAGTCCAGGCGTTCTACTTCATAACTCAAATTAATTTAGTGAACTAGATGAAGTTCGAACTAACGGGGTATGGCCCTTACCAAATGTCGTTATTTGCGGTGCTAGTATAGTATGTTGAGGTTTTGAATGATAAGCTATGATTTTCTATTGAAACATTAGTATAAGCATGACAAGCTAAGGACTATGGATCATTTAGCAAGTGCGAGAGAAGTATTTGATATAGAGATAGCGGCGCTTGAATCTGTTAAGGCTAGTTTAGATTACACCTTTAATAATACTGTTGAATCAATAATCGAATGTATTTTAAACAAAGGCAAGTTGATAATAGCCGGGGTTGGTAAGTCCGGCAATATAGCACACAAGATGGCTGCTACGTTTAACAGCACGGCTGTGCCAGCTGTGGTGTTAAACAGTGTCGATGCGTTACATGGTGATCTGGGTATTATTAATGACGGGGATATAGTATTAGCATTATCCTACTCAGGCGAATCCGACGAGATTATAAACCTGATTTCGGTTCTAAAAAGATTCAATGTTAAGATAATCGCGATGACTGGCCATAGTCGTTCAACAGTGGCTAAGCTAAGTGACATAATACTAAACGTAAAAGTCCCCAGAGAGGCGTGTCCTTTTAATTTAGCGCCCACCTCAAGTACCACGGCGATGTTAGTAATGGGTGATGCGCTAGCTATGGCAATTTTAAAAGCAAGAAATATCAAAAGAGACGACTTTGCTAAATATCATCCATCAGGCGCAATAGGCAGAGCATTATTGATGAAGGTTAATCAGATAATGCGCACTGGGGACAGGCTGCCTGTTGTGAGGCTTGGCACTACCGTGCGTGATTCTTTAATAATTATGACCAAAGCAAAGGCCGGTTGCGTGGGTGTAGTCGACGGCAAGGGCAAGCTTGTTGGGATATTTACTGATGGTGATTTACGGAGGCGGATGGCTGACACGCCAGACTTATTGAGTCAAGCCATCGAGTCAGTCATGACAAAAGATCCTGTTACCGTTAGAGAAGATGCACTGGCCGTTGAGGCATTGAAAATTTTCAAGTCAAGAAACATTGATGATTTACTTGTAGTAAATTCGAAAAAAGAATTGGTTGGAATTGTCGATTCACAGGATCTGCCTAGGTTAAAGATTGTTTAGAAAAAGAGCTGACATGGATTGGATTGGCGGCTTTTTCTTTTGTCAGAATGGCTGAAAGATATTTGCCAGTATAACTGATTGGGCTGCAGGCAATTGTTTCCGGTGGTCCTTGAGCTACAACATAACCACCTTTGTCCCCGCCTTCTGGTCCCAGATCAATTATCCAGTCTGCGCATTTAATTACGTCCATATTATGTTCCACAATAATGATGGTATTGCCCAGGTCGCGGAGCTTGAAAAGCACATCCATAAGTCTGTTAATATCATGAAAATGCAGTCCGGTTGTTGGTTCGTCTAGAATGTACAAGGTTTGGCCGGTATTTCTTTTTGAAAGTTCTTTTGCTAGTTTTAATCTTTGTGCTTCACCACCGCTCAGAGTTGTTCCGGCCTGTCCGAGCTTCAAGTAACCTAAGCCGACTTCTTGCAATGTCCTGCAGATTTCTGTTATCTGGGGGAACGATTTAAAGAAGTTAAATGCTTCATCAAAACTCATTTCCAGTACATCGGCAATATTCTTGCCGCGGTAAACCACCTCAAGTGTTTCCTTGTTATATCGTTTACCGTTGCATTTATCGCAGGTGACGTAAACAGGTGGAAGAAAGTGCATCTCAAATTTGATTACGCCGTCGCCCTGACATTTTTCGCAACACCCGCCCTTAGTGTTAAAGCTAAATCTACTTGGTCCAAATCCTCTGATCTTAGAAGCGGACAGTTGCGAGAAAATCTCCCTGATTATGTCAAACAAACCTGTGTATGTAGCTGGATTACTCCGGGGTGTTCTTCCAATCGGGCTTTGGTCGACTACGATAACCTTGTTAATGAACTCGGTCCCCAATATTGCATCATGTGCTCCTGACTTTTCTTTGGCACCGTAAAATATCCTGAACAATTCCTTTCTCAGAATTTCATCAATAAGGGTGCTTTTTCCGGAACCACTGACGCCGGTCACGCACGTTATAACTCCCAAAGGAATTGTGACATCAATGTTCTTTAAGTTATTTTGTCTCGCACCTATAATTTTCAGAACTTTATCAGAGTTTAGAGAGACAGTTTTATGTTTAGGGCTTGTGATGGTTAGCTTCCCGCTTAAGTATTGGCCGGTCAGGGAATCTGGGTTGTTAATAATTTCTGCTGGAGTTCCTGAGGCGACTAGTCTTCCGCCGTTTACACCGGCTCCAGGCCCAAGATCAATTATATAGTCTGCATTTAGAATTATTTCCGAGTCATGTTCTACAATAATTACTGAATTTCCCAATTCTTTAAGTTGTTTGATCGTAGAAATTAGTAATTCGTTATCACGCTGATGCAGTCCAATGGATGGTTCGTCCAGGATATAGATAACACCTGTGAGAGAAGAACCCAATTGTGATGCGATTCGTATTCTTTGGTATTCTCCACCACTTAATGTGCCGCATTCCCGATCAAGCGTGAGATAACCTAGTCCGACTCCAGCGATAAATCTTAATCGAGTAATGATTTCTTTATGAATCTCCTTGATAATTTTGCTTTGAAAATCGGAAAGAATTAAGTCTTCAAAGAAATCTATCGCGCGACTGATTGTGAGTCTACACACGTCTATAATCGATAAACCGGGTATATGAGGATTGATTTTCTTAAAGCCAATTGAATCTTGAAAAGCAGCTTTGCTTTTTAGTGTAACGGCGAGTATTCTTGGGGTTAACCTTGTTCCATTGCATGCCTTGCATGTAGACAACGACATGTATCTTTTTAAAAAACTCTTTTTTTCTGTGCTTTTGGTCTCGTTAAATGTTTTTTCAAGTAAAGGTATAAGCCCTTCAAATGGCTTTATAATAGGTTCTTTATTAGCTAAAAGGTGGAATTCGATTTTTTCATCGCCGGAACCCCAAAAGAGAATTTTTTTGAAATCATCTGAGAGATTTTTAAATGGGGTATCCAGTCGTTGCTTATAATGTCTTGCCAGGTCTTGAATAATAATTTCATAAAATCTTTTTAGTTTTGGAGATTTTCTGTACCAAGGTGCGATAGCGCCTTCGGATAATGACTTTTTGGGGTCCTTTACTATTAGCTCTTCATCAAAACTTAATTGGTATCCAAGTCCAGCACAGTTTGGGCATGTCCCATATGGCGCATTAAAAGAAAAGTCGCGTGGTTCTGGCTTTTCGAACCATTCATTTGTTTCGGGACTATAGTAATTTGTTGAGAACAAAAGATCTTCCCATGAGTTTGTATGGCTGGTTTTGATCGTTTCATAAGAATTAGTATTAACATTGTTAGTCGTGCTTGTGGGTGCACCCTGAATTGAAGCCACGATCCTGCCATTACCAAACTTTAAAGCTGTTTCAACAGAATCAGCAATCCGTACCCGTGAATTTTCATCAATGATAAGTCGGTCGATTATGATCTCAACAGTATGTGGTTTGTTTTCATCAAATTTCATGTTATTATGAGCTGACAGTTCATAAATAACACCGTCAATTCGCGCACGGATGAAGCCTTCTTTCTCGAATGCAGATAAAACGGATCTTATATTACATTGTGTGTTTGAAATTACAGGCGCCAGAATAATAACGCGAGTTCCTTTAGGCAAAGCACATAATTGATCAATTATTTCACTGCTGGTTTGCCTTATTAACGGTTTACCAGTCGTCGGACAATGAGGCTCACCAATTGTAGCAAATAACAATCTTAAATAATCATAGATCTCTGTGGTAGTAGCAATTGTGGATCTAGGATTTGATGCAGCTGTTTTTTGTTCTATTGCTATAGCCGGCGATAGTCCATCTATAAAATCAACTTCTGGTCTCGGCATGAGCTCTAAATATTGCCGCGCATAAGCAGATAAAGCCTCTACATATCTGCGCTGGCCCTCGGCGAAAATAGTGTCAATTGCCAGAGAGGATTTACCAGAACCACTTGGACCAGTGATTACTACAATCTTGCCCCGCGGTATTTTTAAATTAATGCTCTTTAGATTATGTTCTCTGGCGCCTTGAATTAATATGTAATCATTCCCCATCGAAATACTAATACTATAACCGCTAAATATCAGAAAATAAAAAGATCAATCAAACATCTGATCGGTCTTTTTAATCAATAATCAAAATTTTAATTTATTCGGGTTATTAAATTTTTGAATGCAAGACGATATACCACAAGTATTTTTGGGATATCGACTGCGCTAAAACTTGATAGTACAATTTACTTGTTTATCTCGACAACTCTGTAAAACCTGAGTCTGTTCGTTCCTATATTATTGGTAATATTTAAGATGTCTGTTGTTGGTGTAATTGTTTGACTGTCAACCCAGGAAGATGAAGTAATATCATCTTTGTACTGAACCTTGTATGAAGCGCCAGGTTTGACTTTAATCGTAAGTTGTATTGAATTTTGATTCATTACCGCAATTGAAATTATTTTCAGTTCCTCATTACCAGGTTTTACAATTATCTTAAATGACATTTGATCACTTAAAGATGGCTGACCGTTGTCCGAAACTCTAACTGTTATTTGGTTTGTCCCAATCTGAGTTGATTCTGGAGTCCACTCTAAAGCTCCAGTTCCACTGTTTAATACTACTCCCGATGGAGCTTGAATAAGTTCATAAGTAAGCTTTTGAGATGGCACGTCGTAATCAACTGCATTTATTACAAGATGGAATTGTTGACCCACGATAGCTATTTGATCTGATACTGGTGTCAACTGCGGAGCCGAGTTGACCTCATTGACAGTGATGGTGAACGAGTTAGTGGCACTGAGTGCCGGTGTGCCATTATCAGTGGCCTTTGTCTTGACCGTGTATGTTCCCGGGCCCTGGGCCTCGGACGGTGTCCAGGTGATGATACCGTTGGTGTTGATGCTCATGCCTGGCGGCGACTCAAGTAACTGATAAGAGATCTGGTTTGGCGGCCAGTCTGTGTCAGTGGCCGTGTTAGTGATCACAAGCTGAGTCAGTTCATTGACCACGAGGTCCTGGATAAAAGGCAACTGCGGGGCTGAGTTGACCTCATTGACAGTGATAGTGAACGAGTTAGTGGCACTGAGTGCTGGTGTGCCATTATCAGTGGCCTTTGTCTTGACCGTGTATGTTCCCGGACCCTGGGCTTCGGACGGTGTCCAGGTGATGATACCGTTGGTGTTGATACTCATGCCTGGCGGCGACTCAAGTAACTGATAAGAGATATGGTTTGGCGGCCAGTCTGTGTCAGTGGCTGTGTTAGTGATCACAAGCTGTGTCAGTTCATTGACCACGAGGTTTTGGATAACAGGCAACTGCGGAGCCGAGTTGACCTCATTGACAGTGATGGTGAACGAGTTAGTGGCACTGAGTGCCGGTGTGCCATTATCAGTGGCCTTTGTCTTG
>Ga0315298_1002032_pt1 | contig 35713 bp, 28 predicted proteins | sample WHS_1_MG_FD_203077 | JGI IMG/M metagenome (GOLD analysis project Ga0315298, IMG submission 203077) | Extremophilic microbial mat communities from Washburn Hot Springs, YNP, Wyoming, USA - WHS_1_MG | ecosystem: Environmental > Aquatic > Thermal springs > Hot (42-90C) | place: USA: Wyoming...
TCTCGTGTGCCACTGCTTGCCGGCGTCAGCCGGCAAGCAGTGCTCCTTGAAACCCTGTACACTCCCACGCTTGCACTGCTTGAACGCTCGCGCGTTCAAGCAGTGGCACACAAGCCCCTTGCACACAGGGGTGGAAACAGAGGATAAGTCTATAGGGTAGGATGACACCGTCCGAACGGAGTATTGTCCGGCCGCTCCCTCACGCAAAAACCCGCAGGGGATTGCGCTTTTGCGCAATTTGGCGCAATTTGCGCAAAATGGGGTTGTCGCGTGTTGACCGGCCGCTTGGACCGGCTATACTAGCGGACGATGCGGCAGCCTGTGCGGCCCGCAGTGGGTGTGTTTCAGCCGAGTCTTTCCCATGAAACTGCAAGCCCGCCAATTCGCTCTGGCCGCCCTGGTGGCTGGCCTGTGTGTTTGGGCCACGCCGGCCCAGGCGGGCTTTATCTCGGCCCAGGACGCCCTGGCCCAAGCTGGCACCCCCTCGGCCTTTGCCGCCTTGGGCATTCCGGAGGCTCAACCGGCCGCTGCCCAGGCCGCACCCGCTCCCCAATTGCCGCTTGAAGACGAGCAAAACCGCGATGGCCGGCCGCTGGTTGCGCCCAACTACCTCCGGCCGATGGATGGCCACGAAGCGGGCATGACCGCCCCAAGTGCCTCGTCGCTCGCCGGCACGGGTGGCCCATCCAGTCCCGCGATTCTCACCTCGGCCGTCGAGCCCCCTCGGCCCGACCTGGCCGGTCGTTTGCCCACCGACATGGGCATTCACTTCTCCCCGCCTCTGCCCGGGGTCCCGTTCCGTCCGCCGCGCGGGTTTGAGTGGTATCGTGGGTGTGTGAACGGGATTTGGGCCAATTTGTAGTGGGAGTAGATAAAATGTCTCGTGTACGGCTTTGCATCGGGCTCATGCTTCTTCTGGTGATTACGGTGCTCATGCCGGCGCCAGTGTTCGCAGGATTTACGTGGGCAAACGCGCCCGCCTTTGGGGACATGTTGGATATTAAGTATCAGGACTACGAGATCCTGCTTTCTAATCCGCAAGTCGGGGATAAATTATTTGGGGTGGGATTCATTTCCGCGATCGAGAATCAGACGGCAGGAAACACGGCGTGGCAAAATGTTACTTCGGACGGCGGTGAAATCACCGCGATTTTCTACGACTACACGCTTAAAAACGTCATCCAGTCTGGGAGTGCGTACGACCTCTATTTCGAGGGAGGCGTCATAAAGTTTTTCTGGGATTCTTCGCCAGATAGGGTCGCCTCGCCAAAGAAAGGGACAAACGCGAATCCTGATGCTGACGGAGGCGTATGGTCGAACGGCATTCTGTGGCTTGAGTTGCAGGGGGTAAAGGGCGTGGTTCAGTCAGATCAATCGGGCGGTTCGGACCCGACCTACGACGAAACAAACGCGACTCTCACGGCGCATTTGGACCCTATAACGGGATTCGTTTCAAACCAAGGCAAAGGTTTGCTTGATGTGGTGGGGGGTGCTTTTAACTATCTTTTCGACAGCAATCACGGATGGCTGTACAATCCGACAGCCGATTTAGCGCTGTTCACCAATTTGACGGATTACTCTAGTAGCACCCCTGCCGACAGATACCCCGTGCGTAGTTCAGACCCAATCAGCGGTCAGCATGTCCCCGAACCGGGCACTTTGGTTGCCTTGCTCGGAGGGGGGTTGTCTGCGTTGCTGCTGCGTCGCCGACGCCGCTAGGCAGTGCGCGTGGGCTTCCTCACCATCACGCTTATCCCACTGGATTTGGGGGTAAGGCGGACCCTAGGATGGGTATTATACGCGGTCGGCAAGATCTGCCGGCCGTGTTGTTTTGCGCCACTGTATCTTCGAGCTCATCATAGTGCGTAGTCCAACCCGCTTTGACGAATGACGTAGCGGGTTGCGAGGAATTCTCATCGGCTTTTCGTGCCAGACTAAGAGGGCTATACTTAGACGACGGCGCGAGCGATTTCACCAGTCAGAAAAGGGCGCCGGCGAGTCATGAGCGGAGTTCCAGCACACCCCGGGATGCGGTGGGAGTATGGCGAGGCCTACTCGCGCCATTTCGGTTTGATCCAATCAGGGGAACAGAGCAAGCTTCGCCAAAGCCGGGTGGCCATACTAGGCATGGGGGGTGTCGGCGGGTTGCATCTAGAAGTCCTCGTGCGCTTGGGAGTGGGAAGCTTTATAATTGCAGACCCGGATGTTTTCGAGTTGCCTAATCTAAACCGCCAATATGGCGCGCGGTTGTCCACGCTGGGGCTGGCCAAGGTTGAGGTGATGGCCGAGATAGCCAGGGATATCAACCCGGAGGTTGAACTACGGGTCCTGAAAGGTCCGGTGGGACCGGAAAACGCGGAGGATTTTTTGGAAGGGGCAGACCTATTTCTCGATGGCGTGGACTTTTATGCTATTGCTACGCGCCGGCTGGCGTTTCGATTGGCAGCGGCGAAGGGTATCTACGGGGTGACGGCGGCGCCGGCCGGTTTTGGTACGGCATGGATCGTTTTTGCCCCGGGCGGAATGAGTTTTGACGAATACTTCGATCTGCACGATGGGATGGACGGTGCAGCCATGGCCGCGGCCATGGCGGTCGGACTTGCGCCCAAAGCCCTCCAGGCCCCGTATATGCGTTTGGAGGACCTTGACCTGAAGGCTCGCACGGCACCGTGTTCGGGCCTGGCATGTCATCTGGCGTGCGGGGTGACTGCTGCGGAGGTGCTGAAGATTCTCTTAGGCCGGGGGCCAGTGTGGACGGCCCCCTACTATCAGCAGTTCGACCCGTACGTTGGCCGCTATGTGCGCCGAAAGCTGCGGTGGGGCAACCGGCATCCTTGGCAGCGGATCAAACGGTGGTTGCTGGCGCGACATTTCCGGCGCGCGGGACTTGACTCACACGCGTAGAGGAGGCGACTTGGCGGCTTCACACCACGGAGCGCCGCGCCGGGGACAGGAGGTCTTTGGGGTCGCCGACGGTCGATGGCTGCGCCGACGACACGTCAAGCACAGCCGTCAAAGGCCTTCGGAGGGATCGCGCTGAGGGGGAGGGGGCATAGCCGACGCGGAAGAGCATGAGCAGGGTTCGGCCGGCCAGACGGGGAACGATTGTCTCCAGGCGGCGGGGGATGCGTTGGGCCAGCCGCTGGTCGGCGGGGCTAAGGTTTTGGCCGGCCAGTTGTTCCCACTGGGCCAGGAAGATCGGCAGGCTGCCGAGGGGTTGCAGGGCCAGGCCCTCGGCCGTGGCTGCCAGCCAGATACGCTCGAAGGCACGGCCGGCAGTCAAGTAGTTTTCGGTGGCGGGGGCTGGTACGCTCAGTACCCCGATTGCCCCAGAGCGGATCACGGACACCAGTGAGGGGATGGTCAGCAAGGGGAGCAGGCCCAGTCGGCGGACCCACACCATGCGGCGCCAAGAGCGGAGAAAGCGAAGGAGGGTGGCGGCCCCGGGGGGGAGTTCCAGGGTGCGGATGTCCAGGCCGTCGCCGGTCTCTGCGGCTTCTTGGGCGGTGAAGCGCAACTGGCGGTAGATTTCTTTATGGAAAGGCTGGTACTGGAACCGGAAGCGATCGCCCGCGGCCACCAGCCAAGCTATGCGGCGGATGTCGCGGCGGCTGGCGACCCAATCGAGCTGCACCTCAGGATACCCGCTTATGGTGCCGGCGAGGCGGAGAAGGGTATCGGCGGGCAGGGCTTGCCGGCAATAGGGTTTGCGGTTGGTGCAGCGGTGTGAGATATAGCGGTAGAGAGGATCGGGCGAGCCGCCCGGCTTGATACGGATTGCGGCAATGGGACGGATGGTGGGGTCGGCGGGGGGCGGGAGTTCGCGCGGGTCCAGGGCCAGCCGCAATTGGCAACCTGCTTCGCCAGCGGCCAGCGACGCGTTCTCGATGGCGGCCCCCAGTCCCACGAGGTCGAACATGCCGTGCACGTCGGAGGGCAGGGCCCGCGTGGAATCGAGGCAGACGTAGAACGCGTCTTCGTGCGAGACGAAGCGCCATGGCTGGTTATTGTCGGGCGTAGGGGCCAGAATCGCCGCTTCCAACAGCGTCTGGTGCGAGACCGAAGTGGGGGTTTGGGCGAGGGAGGAGTTCATGGCTGAGTCTCTGTGGCCAGCGGAGGAGCCGGGTTCAGGTCGATGACGACATCGACGCGGAGACCCACGACCAGACCGGAGGCTTGGTCGAGGTCGATCCAGATTTCGCGGGTTTTGGTGTCGAACCGCTCGGCGGGGCGATCACTCCACAGCTCTTTGCGGCTCATGTGGGGGCTGAGCGAGGCCACGCGGCCGGGGAACTCGCGGCCCGGCAGCCCATCGGCGGTTACGCGGGCCGGCAGCCCCACGGCCAGCCGGGGAGCGTCGTATTCCTCGACGAAGGCCCGCACGCGGAAGCGGCTGGTGTCGGCCAGGATGATGACGGGCTGAGGGGCTTCGGGGCCGGTCAGCTCGCCCGGCTCGGCATCGACGCGCAGCACCTGGCCGCGGATGGGGGCCCGGAGGCTGCACCGCTGGAGCTGGACTTTGGCCAGTTCCAGGCGGGCCTGGGCGGCGGCCACCCGGGCCTTGTGCAGGCGGACCTCGTCGTCGCGGGGTGGGGCTTCGAGGAGATCGGCGGCGGCTTTGGCGGCCTCGACCTCGGCGGCCAGGGCGGCCACGGCGGTCCGCTGGTCGTCGGCCTCTTGGGGCGAGACGGCCCGGGCACCCTGGAGTTCGCGCACGCGTTTCCAGGCCAGTTCGGCACGTTCCAGTTCGGCCAGTTTGGCGCGGTGCTTGGCGGCCGACTGGCGGCGTTCCTCGGACCGGGCCCCGGCCACCAGGCGCTCGAGCTGGGCCTGGGCCTGGACCAGTTCGGCCTCGGCTTGGGCGACTTCGAATCGGTACTGGGCATCGTCCAGTTGGAGGAGCACGTCGCCTTCGTGGACCTCTTGGCCTTCGCGGACCGGCACGGCCACGATCCGGCCGAGCAACTGGGTGCGGAGTTCGATTTCGCGGGTGGCGCCTTCGACGCGGCCGACGGCCAAGACCCGCGAGGGCTCGGCAGGGATCTCGGCGTGCCGCACGGGAACGCGGGATTGCGCGTCGATCACCGCGCCCAGGACCGCCACTGCCACGACAATGGCAACCAGCCATAATCCCTTCATGGCGAGTGCTCCTTGGCGCTGGGAGGCGGCGCAAGGGGTGCCTGGAGATGGTCGGCCACCCGGCCGTTTTCCAGCCAGAACACACGGTCCGCGAAGTGGAAAATCCGCTGGTCGTGGGTTACCACGATGGCCGTCTTTCCCCGTTGGCGGACCAGGCGGCGCAGCAGATCCATCACTTCCTGGCCGTTGGCCGCATCGAGCGAGGCGGTGGGTTCGTCGGCCAGGATGAGATCGGGGTCGCCCACCAAAGCGCGGGCCAGGGCCACGCGCTGGCACTGGCCCGCGCTGAGGTTGTGGGGGTGGTACTCGCAGCGGTCGCCCAGTCCCACCGTGCGCAGAAGCTGACGGGCGAGGGGATAGGCGGCGCGCCGCGTCATTCCCCGGAGCACCAAGGGGACGCACACGTTATGGAGCGCGGTAAGCCCGCGAATGAGGTGGAATTTCTGGAAGACGAACCCGATGTGGTCCCGGCGTAGGGCGATGCGTGCTTCGGCATCCAGCGTGCCGAGGTCGTGGCCCAGCACCTGCACCGTTCCCCGATCGGGAGTGAGGATGCATCCGAGGATAGAGAGCAATGTGGTTTTGCCGCTGCCCGAAGGCCCCGCCAGGTAGACGCACTCTCCTCGACGCACGACGAGGTCGACGCCGTTGAGCACCGGAGCGACGGTGTTGCCGCGGCGATAGGCCTTGTACAGGCCTTTGACATGCACAACGGTTTCGGCAGAGTCGAAGGCGACCATGAGGAGATCAGGACTGAAGGACGATCAAGGGATCGAGCTTTCGGATGCGGTAGTAGGGCAGAAGGGATGCAAGGAGGCAGATTGCCAGAACCAGCGCGGCACTTCCCATCGACAGCCACCAAGGGATAACGATGGGCGCGCGCGGAGTGCTGTAGGCCGATTGGATTCCCCATGCGAGAGCTAATCCAAGTAGCGCGCCGATGGCAGCAAGGACGATGGCTTGGACCAAGAGCAAGGAGTAGATTTGCCCTTCTTTGGCACCAATGGCTTTGAGGGTGCCGAATTCCTCCATGCGATCCAAAACCAGGGCATACAGGGTCTGCCCTACCATGACCATGCCCACCAGAAGGCCCAACAACGTGGCGGCCCCGAAGCTGATTCCCAGGCCTGTGCGTGTCATCCAGAAATTGATGGAGACCGCGGCGTACTCGTCGCGCGTATAGACATCCAGGTCTGGCAGGCGGCGCCGAATGGCCGCACAGACCTCCTGGGGGTTGGCTCCTGGTTCCAACTGGACCAAGAAGTAGGAACATACTTCGGCAGGCTTTTGAAGGCAGGCGGCGGCCCGCTCGAATGTCGTGAAGATGTAGGGCGCTACCAAAAAGCCGGTGATTCCGCGAGTGGTGGCAGTCACGCGGACACGCCGCGCGCCCAATTCACGGAGCTGGCCGAGAGCGGGAGATTCGAGTTTTTCGGTTTCGGATTCGTCGAAAGCGATCGCATCGGTGTGGAGAAGGGATTCGGCGCCCCCTTGGGCGAAGTTCCAGGGGGTCCCCATGCGGCCGGAGCGCTCAAAGCCGATGACCACGGCGTTTTCCCAGTTGCCGCTGGGAAGCGTGACGTCGGCCCAGCCGATCAAGTAGGGCTCGGCCCGCCGGACGCCCGGCACCCCGCGCACCCGCTGGATCCACCGGCGGGGGATGTCCCGGGGAAAGTCCACGTTGTGCATCCCTTTGTGCCCCACCCAGATGTCGGCCTGGCTGGAGTCGACCAGCAGGCTGGCCCGGCCGATGAGCCCCAAGAAGAAGCCGCCCTGGATGTTCACCAGCACGATCGAGAACACCACCCCGACCAGGGCGGTCAGCAGCTTAGCGCGGTCGGCGATCAGGGTTTCCAGGGCGATGGACCACATCGTGTGTTCAATCATCCTTGGCGGCCAGTGGCCGAGTCGGATCGCCCACTGGCGTTTATCCATAGGGCACCACCTACCCGGCGCGTTCGGGAACTGCTGCGGATGGGGGCCCGTTGGCCAGCGCGGATCCTTTATGGGTGACGGGGGTCGTCATCACGCCCACACCTCCATGGCGCCGTCAGGAAGAATCGTCTCTTGGCCGAAGACGGCGTTTGCCACGAGCGCCGCTTCTTCGTCGGGGCCCAGAGGCACGGCGTGAAAGTTGGGGTCGATCATTGCACCGAAATACTCTCTTTCCTCAGGGGGCATCGGCTGCGGAATCATGGCGGCAACCGGGACTCGAACGCCAAAAAGCGTCTGATAGGCCTGAGGATGACGCTCCCGCAATGCGACGAGGTCCAGGTAAAGTGCCACCGCGGGACGGTTGCGTACGGTGGGGTATGTGCGCAATGGTCCCAAGGACTCGAAGCCGAACAGTCTGCGGTAGAAGCGGGCGTGTTTGGGATGCACCGCAATCACCAGATCGTCGTATCCCTGGTGTCGGGCGTACTGGGCGCACAATTGGCTCAGGCCGATGAAAACCGGACAGAACTCCCGCAAAGAAAGCCGCCTGTCCGCAAGGCAAGATACCTCGGCCAAAGCTCGGTCGAGTGCCCTGCGAGCCGCCAGCTCCTCGCGGTAGATCGATTCCATGGGAAGGCCTAGCCTTCCGTCGCCTACCAGGGTCATGGTCAGAATCGTTTCTCCCTGATAGCAGGCCAGCAGCACATCCGTCGAATCGAGAAGGTGATATGGGGTAACGCGCATTCCGTAGGGGTTCGCGTGAGACAGGCCGGCTCTCAGATAGGAACTATGGACGAGCCGAAAAGCGGCCTCACGCTCGCTACGTGTGGCAGCGATCTTGTACTGGATTGTGAGGGGAATCCCGTGTGGATCCCGAGGAGCTCGGGGGAGGACGGCAGCGGACATATGGAAAACTCTTATGGCCGAGAGGAGGAGGGGGAACATACAAACGCTATCCTCCGTGCTGGACCGGTCCTGCCCATGGACCATCTGGACCTTCTCAAGATGCAGCCGTACCGTGCGCACCAGAAGGGCGAGATTTGGGCCCCAATGCGACGTGACATACGTGAAATACCTTCGGTTGCACGCAGCCCGCAGCCGCGTTGCACAAAAGGTGGAATAGAGAGGAGCTGTACAGGCTCCCTAACCGCGAGCCGCCATTGGTAATCGGAAAAGCAGGGGTGGCGAGCAGATTTCGGCAGCGAGCCTATAAAGAGAATAGGTCGCCTATTGGAGGTGTCAAACGGAAATCTTGAGAAAAACTTTCGAAGAGCGAGCAGTGAACCAACACTGTGGGTGTAAGCAACCCGACGGTATCGAATATGAGGGCTCGCGGCTTGCTCGGCCAGCAGGCGTTCGACGCGGGCACCTACGGCCGACTCCGGCCTGGGGGGCGGCTGCCAGCGGCCAGGAGCCCAAGGGGAGGCCGGTCTTCGCAACGGGCGTCGGGTGAGGGCGGCCAGAATAGCGGCGGCCACAGTTGCAAGAGCGCTCATGTTACGCCTCGACTGGTTTGGCGAGCAACTGGGGCTTCCTGCACCATGATGGGTAACTCCGAGTCGTCCGTTGCTCGGCGGACAAGGGCTAAGGGGTTTCACCCCCAGGGATCCGCAGCATCACGTCGCGGCGCCTGGGGAGTTGGAGCTTCTTAAGGATGCGGTGAACCAATGTCTTTACGGTGGTGATTCGGATCTGGAGTTGTCGGGCGATCTGCTTGTTGGACAGCCCGCGGGCCACCAGGCGGGCTACTTCGAGTTCGCGATCGCTGAGGCTGGCCGGCAGCGAGCGCGCAGCCGACTGGCAGGCCGCCGACATTTCGCGCAGGCGGCGGATCAAGGCCGCCAGCACGGCACCCGAGGCCGCGACGCGTCCCTCGGCTGCCGCCCGAATGGCGTCCAGTAGCGCGCCAAGCGAACCGCCGAGACCCACACACGCCAAGGCGCCGGCCTGGATGTAGTGGAAGGCGTCGCCGGCATGTCCATCGTCCAGCAGCACCACACATCGGGCTTGCGGGAGCACGTCGCGTGCCTGGCAGAACGCGGTCCAGCGGTTTTGGCCATCGGCGACCAACAAAAGCACCTGGATCCGGTTTGCGCCGGGGGTGGCAAGCACGTCGGTAAGCGTGGGGCAGGCGGCCAGGACCACGAGGTCCGACTCCGCGGCCAAGCGCCGAGCGATCGCCTCGCGAAGCAATCGGCTGGAAGCGACGATCGCTACAGGCACGCGAGGGATTTGGGCGGGCATCATGGGGCACCTCGTGTGTCTTACGGGGTCGTGGGGACGCTCCGAATCTCGGCCAGCACGTCATCCAGCCCCGCACCTTCCAGCGGTTTGACGCGTACCTCTTGCCGACACGTGCAGGCGTACTGCCCGTCGGGCGAGACTCCCAGGACCACCAGTTCAGGGAACTCGGCGAAGAGGTGCGAGCAGACCCCTGGCAGGTTGGGAAACTCGGGAAAGGTCAAAAGCACCACGTCGGCCTCCGATTTCTCTACCGCCACCAGAAGATCGAGCGGCTCGCTGGCATGTCCGACCACCTCGATGCCTTCCTGCCGGGCTAACAGGTCGGCCAGCGTCTCGCAAAGCATCGGCGACTCTAAAGCCAGCAGCACGCGGATGGGCATGAGGCGGCCCCCTTTTTCACAGTCAATGGGTGTCGGTTTCGGGTTGTCGCGGCCGATCACGATGGCGACCTTTTACTCGAAAAAGCGTTTTCCACTCAATAGATCGACCGGTTCAGAAATGATCGACGCACGGAACTACTCGGCCTGGTGCCAAGGTGGGTACCCTGGCTAAGCTGAGGAACTAGTTCCCGGCGGCAAAGGTGGGGAAGCACGCACGGCGCAAAGCCGTTCGATGGGGCCAGCCGTATCATCTACGCGCTTGACAAAAGCTGCGGGAAATGAAGCGGCGCCGGCAGTGTCCGCAGGCAAGGGCTGCGGGTTGTGAGCGGTGGCCGGGAGCGGTAGAATCGCGGCTTTCGTGGTGTCCAACGCGGGAACACACGCATGAATGCAACATCGCAGCGAAGGCTGAACATCGCGGTCATCGGAGGGGACGGCACCGGGCCGGAGGTCGCTGCCGAGGGGGTCAAGGTTCTCAAGGCCGTTACGGCTTTAGAGGGCATCGCGTTTTCGTATCAGGAGTTCGACTTCGGCGGGGAGCGGTATCTGCGGACAGGAGAAGTGCTGCCAGCGGGGGCGTTGGATGAATTGGCCCGGTTCGACGCCATTTTGCTGGGGGCCATCGGGCATCCGGAGGTGCCGCCGGGCATTCTGGAGCGGGGGCTGCTGCTTGCCATGCGGTTTCACTTCGACCAGTACATCAATCTCCGGCCGGTGAAGTTGTTTCCGGGTGTGGAGACGCCGCTAAAGGACAAGGGGCCGGACGACATCGACTTCGTGGTGGTGCGGGAGAATACCGAGGATCTGTACGCGGGCATCGGGGGGTTTTTGAAGAAGGGAACGAAGGACGAGGTGGCCACCCAGACCGCCATTTACACCCGCAAGGGGACCGAGCGGTGCATCCGCTGGGCCTTCGAATACACGCGCAAGCGGAACAGGCGGAAGCGGCTGACGCTGGTGGCCAAGACCAATGTGCTGACCTACGGGCATGACCTGTGGTGGCGGACGTTTCAGGAGGTGGCCCGCGAGTATCCGGACGTCCAGACCGACTACAACCACGTTGATGCCTGCTGCATGTGGATGGTCAAGAACCCCGAATACTACGACGTGATTGTTACGACCAATATGTTCGGGGATATCATCACCGACTTGGCTGGGATTTTGCAGGGGGGTATGGGGGTGGCGGCCGGCGGCAACATCAACCCGGAGCCGGGCGGCGTCAGCATGTTCGAGCCCATGGGGGGCAGCGCGCCGAAGTACACCGGCAAGCATGTGATCAACCCCATTGCCGCCATCAGCGCCTCGGCCATGCTTTTGGAGCACACGGGTTATCCCGAGGCGGCCAGCCGGGTGATGAAAGCCATTCAGATCGTCACCGGCACCAAGATGAAGAGCCAAGCGGCCGGCAAGATGGGCTACAGCACCCAAGAGGTGGGCGATTTGGTGGTCGAGGCCCTCACGGTGTAGGGCGGCTTGGGGCTGGGTTGCGGCCGGGCGCGGGCCGGCGGGTGGCGCCGCCTACCATTGGTCGGGTGTCGAGCCAGTGCGAAGACGTGATTACGTTTTATGCTCTAACCGAGGAGCGACTTCGATGGACGAGCGACGACGAGCTGGGACCGCCACAGGGTCATTAGCTACGGGATGGCTTTGCACACTGGCAGGGGCCATGCTTTTCGTCGGCCTTGCCGGTGCGGCTGAGCCGGCAGCGGTGCTTGACGTCTGGCCGGGCAAGGCACCAGGCCAGCGCGAGGAGTTGAAGGAGCGGCTGTTGTCCGATGCGAAAGAGAAAACGCCGTTCGCCCGGCTTACCGATGTCTCGCACCCCACGCTCTCGGTTTATCGGCCGGCGCATTCCAAGGATACGGGCACGGCCATGGTGATCTGCCCGGGCGGGGCCTATCAGATACTGGCCATTGAGCACGAAGGCACCGAGGTAGCGGCGTGGTTGAACTCGATTGGGGTGACGGGCATCGTTTTGAAATACCGAGTGCCGGCCCGCAAAGATCAGCCCCGGTACCTGGCGCCGCTTCAGGACGCCCAGCGGGCGGTGAGCCTGGTGCGGGCCAAGGCGGCCCAGTGGCAGCTCGATCCCAAGCGGATCGGCATTTTGGGGTTCTCGGCGGGCGGGCACTTGGCGGCTGCGACGGCGACGAACTTCGACCGACGGCAATATCCTCCCCTGGATGAGGTGGACCAAGTGAGCTGCCGGCCGGACTTCGCTGTGCTGGTGTACCCGGCCTATCTGGTGGTCGGCGAGCAACTGGCTCCGGAGATTCGGGTCAGTGCCGAGACGCCGCCGGTGTTTTTCGCCCACGCGGCCGACGACCGCATCAGCCCCGAAAACAGCATCCGCATGTTCCTGGCCTTGAAACAGGCGGGCGTGCCGGCAGAGTTGCACGTGTTTGCCTCTGGCGGGCATGGTTTTGGGCTGCGGCCTTCCGAACACACCAGCGCGGCTTGGCCACGCTTGTGCGAGGCATGGATGCGCAGCCGGGGCCTGTTGCCCAAGCCATAACCGGCACGCGGCGAGATAAACGCCGTGCTCGGCCCGCCAAGCCATCTCTGCGGCGAGAGCAACTTTTCCAAGGCTATGAAAGCTCTGGCGGGCGCCTGTGCGTGTGGGCCTGGCTGGGTGTCTTTGGACGCGGCATATCCTTGCAGATATAGCCCGATCGGCATAGGAGGATGTCGCGTTATGGCGACTGCTTGGGCTGGCCGAGGCGGCCTGTGGAGCGGTTTTCCAGCACGGTCAGGCAGGCTTTCCAGGGGACGTTTTTGTGGGGGAAGATGAAGAAGTTGCCCATGACGATGTCCAGGTCACCGTCGCCGTCGTAGTCGCCCACGTCGCCCGCGGCGTGGTAGGGGAGAGCGGTTTCCAAGGAGTAGCGTTCAAAGCGGCCGGGCGCAATCTGGCGGAGCCACACGATGGTATCCATGCGTGCGGCGTCGGGCCAGGCTGGGTTGAAGCCGGGGATGAATGCGCTGGAGACTACGTCCAGGCGACCGTCACCGTCCAGATCGCCGGGGACGGAGGTCTGCGCCCCGGGCAGATGAGCGATGCGATGCCACGCCCAAGGAAAGGTACCGCGGTTTTCCAGCCAACTGACGCCGTGATACGGCCGGGCGATGGCCGGAAACTGAAACGCATCCCCGTGGTTGAACAACAGATCCTGCCGCCCGTCGCCGTTCATATCGACGAGGACGATGCCGGTTGAACCCCAGCGGGGATGCGGGGCCTTGTAGATGAGTTGGGGCTGAAAGCTTCCCCAGCCCCGGTTGAGCATGGCCAGCACTTCTTCGTGTTCTTGGGCCAAAAGGGCGAGGAAATCGGGGTGGCCGTCGCCGTCGATGTCCGCCACGGGCACATCGATGGTGCCGTTGCGATAGTCCAGGGGCACGGGATCGAACTGGGGATGCGAATAATCGGTGGTGGTGTTTTCCAGATAGAGGATCATGCCGGTGGAGAGGTTTCCGAACACGGCCACTACCAGGTCCAGGTCGCCATCGCCATCGAAGTCGGCGGCCTGCACATCGTTGACGCGGCCAAGGCCGCTGATCAGCGGAATGGCCTGGAACTCGTCGTTTGCCCGGTTGCGGAGCCAGACGACCGAGCCCTGGTTGGTATCGACCGGCCAGAAGTCGCCCAGATTGGCCACCAGAATGTCGCGGCGGCCGTCGCCATCGAGGTCCACCACGTGGGTACGGCTGGGATGCGGGATATGGGCCAGGACCCGGGCAGGGTGTCGCCGCTCCGAAGGAGTCCACAGCACGACCAACCCGTGCCCCATGTCCGAAATCAGCACCTGGGGCGGGGACTGCGCGCCGAGTTGCACAAACTTCACACACGAAACGGCCGAAGGTGCCGGGATCGCATCCAGAGTCACGTGATGCCGGGCAAACTCCAAAGGCGAGGCCGGCGAGCCCAAAGCGTCCGCTGGCAGCACCAAGTCCTCCGGCGCGCGGGACGACCAGTATTGGATCGCCGCCTTCATGGGCGGGATGCGTTCGGGAGGCTGCGGCCGCGGGCCCCGCGCATACCGATACATCTGCCGGATCTTGGCCGGCCACAGGCGGCGCGGTTCCACATCGGGCGGGGGAAGCACATGGCACGTGGAACAGAAACGGCTGAAGGTGCCTTCGGGGTCGGGCACGGGGCGATCGGGCTCTGGATCGAGCGGAGTGCGATCGTTGGCAAAGATCTCGCGCGGGAACTCCTTGGCGTATTTGCCGAAGGGGCTGTTGCGGAGCATTTCGGCCACTGGGTCGTTTGGCGCCGGGGCAGCGGCGGCCTTGGCGTGGGATTGCGCGGATTCATGGGGGGCCGAAGAGGCGGTGGGGTTGCCTACCGAGATTCGGCGCAAGGCCATCATGCCCAGCACAGTCAGGGCGGCCGCCAGGGCGACCCCGCCAAGGCCGACTGCCCAACCAGCCACCAGCCACGCCTGGCCTTTCGTCGTGGGGGTGGCGCTGCCAGAACCGGCGGTTGGTCCTCTGCGGTGGTCTGCGGCTTGGCGGCGCAACTGGCCCAAACGCGGCACCGGCACTGGCCGTCCACACGAACACAGCACCTCGCCGCCGGCCATGCCCGGCTCCACCGCGATCTGCCGGCCACACGAACAGGTTACGTGCAAACGGTTTTCTCCCAGGCAGGTAGCACGGGGCTTAGGGGTGCTGCGCCCCCTTGCTGGACACGGCAGTAACCGGCGAACCTTGGCCTTCGACCAGCGTGAGCAGGCAGTCCACCGGCAACCGACGCCATTGTTCGGTGCGGCCGCCTATCCAACGCACGGTAATCCGCTCCACGGTGTCCGAAGCTCCCAGGCCGAAATGCAGCCGCGTGCCGAAGTGACTCTGGTAGCCTCGGCCGCTGTGTACCTCATCGACGAACCGGGTGCCGCCGGCCAGGACCTCCACCTTCGCACCTACGCCGTCACGGTTGCTCTGTGTCCCTTTCAACAAGAGCTGAAGCCAGTGGTTGCCGGCAGCCGGCGATACGTTTCGCGTGAGGGTGGCGGGGCACCGGGAATTGAGGACTACGATATCCACCCGACCATCGTTATCGAGGTCGTCCAGGGCCACCCCCCGGCTGCTCCACTGGGGGGCCAGCCCGCCGCCGCACTGATCCGAGACATTAAGAAACCGCTGCCCCCGCAAGTTTCGCAGCACGGTGTTGCGTACGTAGTACGTGGTGGTGTCGTCGAACAGATGCACATTGTCGTCCAGATGGCCGTTGGCCACGTACAGGTCGCGATAGCCGTCATTATCGAAGTCGGCAAAGCCCAAGCCCCATTTGACGTGCGGGTACAGGCCGGCGCCGGCCCCGGTGGTCCGGGTGACGTCGTCGAACATGCCGTCGCCCAGATTGTGGTACAAGGTGGGAAGTTCTTTGGAATAGGCGGTCTGATAGAGGTCCAGCAGGCCATCGTTATCGAAGTCGGCCGCATCGATGCCCATGCTGCCCCGCTCCATGCCGTCGATGTTAAACGCCACGCCCGAGGCCAAGGCGGTCTCTTTGAACTTCCCCCCGCCCAGGTTCTCGAATACGAAGTTGCGCCGCAGGTCGTTCATCACCACGACGTCGGTATCACCGTCGTCATCGTAATCCAGGCAGATGATGCCCATGCCCGTGCCCCGGTACTGGGCGATTCCAGCGTCCTGGCTGACATCGGCAAAGGTACCGTCGCCCCGGTTGTGGAAGAGAATGTCGTGCTCGGGATCGAAATCCTTGGGACCGGAATAGCGCGGGATCCCATCCACCACGGGCACCCGGTTCTGGCTGAAGGTGAACCGCATGTAGTTCGAGCAGTAGATGTCCAGGTTGCCGTCGGCGTCGAAATCCAGAAAGCACACGCCAGCGCCCACCTTGCGATCGGCGGGGATGTCGCGGCCGGTGGCTACCTCGGCTGCGGCAGTCACATCGGTGAACGTTCCATCACCGTTGTTCCGATAAAGCACGTTAGGGCCGTAGTTGCTGAGGTAGATATCGGGCAGGCCGTCGTTGTTGTAGTCGCCGATGGCCACGGCCAGGCCGTATCCCGTATCGCCGACACCAGCCTGCGGGGTCACATCGACGAACTTCCAGTTTCCCAGGTTCTTGAACAGGTGATTGGTTGGGGGTTTGTCGGCGCTTGCGCCGGGCAAGGGAGCCCCGTTGACGAAGTAGATATCCACCAGGCCGTCGTTGTCGTAATCGAAGGTCGCCAAGCCGGCCGACATCGGCTCGATCACGAATCGCCGGCCGCTGGAACCGTCAGTATGAACGAAGTCCAAGGCCGCCGCCGCGGTCATGTCCTGGAGGCGGATGGGCGATGGCTCGGCCGGCACCGCCAGGCGAGGCGTTCCGGCCACCACGGCCCAAAGCGCAAAGAAAACGGCCGCCTGCCGCCTCCAAGCCGAATCGGCTCCGCTGGGCCGCGCTACAGGGAACGAAGACCGCTCTTTGGACAGGCGGCCCGGGCCGTGGCCGCCGCCCATAGCGCCGTGCCTGCGCCGGCTACTGGGCATTTTTCGGGAGGGGACTCTTTTGAAGCTGCTCACGAAGTTTGCGGATTTGCGGGTTATTGGGATCCAGTTTCAGTGCCTGTTCCACGGCGGCCAGGGCCCCCGCCCGATCCTTGTTTTCCTCGCGGGCAGCGCTTAGGAGCATGTAAGCCAGCACGGTGGGGCCGCGCTGGACAGCTTTTTCGGCCAGGGCCGGCGTCTCCGTGATCTTCCGCCGCGATTGAAGGAAAAACTCCACCAAGCTCAAGTAGCCGTCCGGCGACTCCGGGGCCAGTTCCACCGCCTTGCGGAAGGCCGCCTCCGCGCCCTCCACGTCGCTAATCCGCGCGTGAAGCCGCCCCCGCCGAATCCAGTACGTGGGATTAGCAGGCTGGATGGCCAACAGCTCGTCCAGTTGCCATAGCGCCGAGCCGATGCAGTTGCGGCGTTCGTAATAATCCAGAAGCGCCTCCCGGCAAGCCGTGGATTTGGGGGCGATGGCGGCCCCGCGCAGCCAGTGCGCCTCGGCCTTGCGCGGATCGCCGAATGCCAGATGCACATTCCCCGCCGCCAAATGATACGAAGCCGCAAGCTGCACCTGGGTCTCCAGGTCCGTGTAGCCGCGGCTTTGTTTGCGCTCTTCCTCCAGTTCTCTCTCCTTCATCGCCGCGAATTTTTCGCGGTACTGCCTGGCCTCGTCGCGCTGGCCCAACCGAGCACAGATCACGGCCAGCGAATGGTAGGCGGGAGTATAATTGGGGTCGATTCGCACCGCCTCCAGATGGCTGTTTTTGGCCTCGGCCAGCCTGCCGAGTTCCAACAGCGCCTGCCCTAGCCAATAGTGGCTGTCGCCGGAACGAGGGACACACTTGACGTATTCTTCCGCGGCACGGCGGGCTTCCTCCGGCTTCGACTCGCGCAACAGGACCTCGACCAGCAGACTGTGGGCGCGCGCCAGGTCGGGGTCCAGTTCCACCGCCTTCCGCAGATACTCGATAGCCTTGGCATTTTCCCCCTGCGCTGCCGCCACAATGCCCAGACCGTTGTAGCCCGCCGCAAACTTCGGGTTGACCTCCAGCGACTTTTGCCAGCACCGGGCCGCCTCCGCATTCCGCCCGTGCCGGTTGTAGATAAACGCCGCCACCGCGTGGGCTTCCGGGCGGTGGGGCAACTCGGCCACCAACCGGGCGCAGGTAACGAAGGCCTCCTCATTGAGCGCCTCGACCGTGGCAGGCACCTCGGGACTAAGTCCCAGCACCTCGGCCGGTGAGCGAAGCTCCTCGGGCACGGCCCCTGGGTCGCTCCCGCCCTGCATTTCGCCCACCTTGGCCGACGCCGCCTGCTCCCCCCCTGCCGTCCCGCCGGCCGCCACCCGCCAGTACCACCCCACAACAAGGGCGCCTGCCAACACCGCAACCACCCCGAGGACTATGACACTGGCCATAGTCCATCGCCGTGCGGGCCGGCAAACCGGCTGCGATTCCACCGATGAAGTACTCATCACTTACGCAAGACTACAGAGGTCTCGCCATCCGTACCACGGGGGCCAAGGGATCGATAGAGCGCCATGCATTTATCTTACGGCCGGCCACCAAGTGCCGCAAATCCCTGCACAATTCGTTCCTCGGCCCGAGGGGCAAGCTGGAGTTCTATCCGCCAGATTGGCAATCGGGTGCGGTCCAGTGGGCGACTTTCGATCCAGCAGGGTGACCTGCCGAAGGGCTTTGGCCTACGAGGACAGCATGGCCGCAACCCCCTCTTCGATGGCCTTCATCTCGCCGAGGAACTCCCCGGTAATCTCCTCGCTGGGCAGCCAGATGGTCTGCGTGCCCGGCAGACGTTCGGCCGGGACTGCCACGAGGTGTTTGAGCGGCTTGTAGCAATAGCGTATCTCGGGGATGCATTCGCTCAGCGGGTAGTGCATGGCTGGCCAGCCGCCGTGTGGCAGTTGGTTATCGAGAAAGGTGAACAGTGCGACCCGCTCGGCCACACGATAGGCCCGTTCGATGGTGGCCGGATCTGAGAAGCGGTACTTGACCAGCACGCGGAGCAATTCGCCTGCGCCCCAGCCCACCTTGCACTTGGAGGGCCAAAGGTAGGTATCCAAGGGCATGGCCGACTCGAACTCCAAAAGAGCCAAAGCGGCATCGAGATAAGGCTGGGCATCGTCGGCCGACGTGCCCCACCGGGTGCGAAGGGTATCGTACAGCGTAGCCAGCCAGGCCATGGCGGTGCCCACCTGCCAGAACTCTTGTTTCGGGCGGTTGCGGTCCACGAGTCGTGCCAGGCGCTGACCGGCTGGCACCTCGGTAACCAGTGCTCCGTCGAGGCTCATTTGGGTGAAGAGCGTACCGGCGGCCATGTGCGGCCGATTGGCCTCCACCCAGCGGCGAACGAACTGACCGGCCGAAATCGCCTCGGCCCGCAAATCCAGTGCGACCATCAGATGTCCGAAAAATGTGGTGTTAAGCACGCCCAGTGTGGCTTGCTCCTTAGGATGGCGGGGGTCGTCGCCGATGTAAGCGAACACGCCCCCTGAGCGGTGCTGATATTGGAGAATGCGGTCCAGCACCTGGGGCAGCCGGATGACGGGATGCCCGATCCACGCCGCGACCTTGCCGAAGGTCAGCACCCGATATACCCGCTGCATGTCTTTGTACTCGGGCGGTTCCTCGGGGAAGTAGAAGTCCCCGTTTTCCCGCAAGGCATAGCGCTCTGCCCAATCCAGCAACCGCGCGATGGTGTCATGGTCCACGCCGGCTGCATACATCCCCCACGACGCCTTGTGCATGTAACTCAACAGGGGCTCTCGGCAAATAGGGCCCCCCGGGGCGATGCGGCTGACCAAAAACCGCCCCCCCTCGCATAGCGAAACGCGCAACGCACTCAGCAGGTCTTGGGGCTCGCAGATCCGCCAGTCCATTGCTCCACTGCCTTATTTTGGAAACGCCGGTTTGATCGCCGGAAGCACCGGGCCCGTGCTGGCCGGAAAGGAACGGTTCTTCACGCTGGGGAACCATTATTGCAAAACCACCCGACAATGGGTACCGCCCGGCCAGACCCACGCAGGGTTGGCCTCTCGTCCGCCTATGGCCGCGGTGGAGCAACAAGAGGGTTTCTGGCAACAAGCGTGCCCCTGCCAAACGGACGGGTTGCGAATCAAAGCGTTCCGGGGCCGGGCCCCATCCGCTATGGTGAAAGGATGCGTTCGGACAACCAGCGGGCTGCCTCGAAGCTGCGACACAGTGGATGGTACAGTTTCTTCGCTATGCGGCTTTGGCGACTGCGTAACCTCGGTTGGGAATGCTGCCCATGCAGAGCATCCGGGCGTTTCTTGAACTGATCCGCTTCAGCCACACGGTGTTCGCCCTGCCCTTTGCGCTCTTGGGGGCGGTGATGGCGTGGTCGGCGGGACGCCGGGCCAGCCCCCCGGTGCCGTTCCGCCTCCAGGATTTGGCGGGCATCCTGGTATGCATGGTGTTTGCTCGCAGCGCGGCCATGGCGTTCAACCGCTTGGCCGACCGGCACCTGGATGCGGTCAATCCCCGCACCTCCTTACGGCACTTGCCCGCCGGCAAGCTTGGGGTGACAGCCGTGGTGGCGTTTACTGCGCTATGCTCCGTGGGTTTCGTAGGGGGGACGCTCTTGTTCCTTCCGCACAATCCGCTGCCGCTTTATGCCTCGGGACCGGTCCTGGCATTCCTCTTCTCGTATAGTTATGCCAAACGGTTCACGGTGCTGAGCCATTTTTGGTTGGGCGCGGCCTTGATGCTGGCCCCGGTGGCGGCCTGGGTGGCCATCTGCGGGTGGATCGACTGGCCCCCCCTGATCCTTGGCGGGGCCGTGCTGTTGTGGGTCGCCGGCTTCGACATGATTTACGCCTGCCAGGACGCCGAGTTCGACGCCGCCATGCGCCTGTTCAGCTTTCCCGGACGTTTCGGGGTGAAAGCAGCCCTCCGGGCCGCTGCCCTATGCCATCTGGGAATGGTCGCGCTTTTGGCCGCCCTGCCGCTGGTGTACGACCCATTCGGAAAGATCTATCTGGCGGGCGTGCTGGCCGTGGCGGCGCTGCTGGTTTACGAACACAGTATCGTCCGGCCCGACGATTTGTCGCGGGTCAACCGGGCTTTCTTCCACGTCAACGCGGTAGTAAGTGTGGGGCTGCTGGTGGTGGGTTGCGTGGATCTGTTGTTCTGATCCTCAGGGCCCCTGGGGCATGACTGGAGCCCAGGCGGCAAAGAGCGGATTTGCAGGGGCCGTACCGCACACAAGCGGACGACTGCCCTTTGTCGGGCCCAATCGGGCGGCAGCGCGACGCGAGGCAGTGTTCTGGGGCGGCTCAAAAGACGTGTCAGTCCGAAGGACTGGTACTAAGCAGCAGCCGTTGCAGTACTGTGGCCGCGTCGTCCGAACTGGCCCCATAGCGGGAATAGGCCAGCAGATCGTCCAGCAGTTCCTGCATGCGGGTTACGCCGCCGACCACGTGAGCCACCACGTCCTCGCCGGAGTCGGCCAGGCGCTGGTGGAGCCCCGAAACCTGCTGGGCCAGCTCGCGAGTGGTTTCGACCAGGCGCTGGCGTGAGCGATGCGCATCGGCCTTGGGCTGTTCGGCCGCCGGTGGCCCCGATTCCAGCAGCCCGTTGGCGATCACCATGTTGCGGAACCACCGCAGCAGCGTGCTTCGGGCGATGGTGCCCACAGGCTCCCCCCCCTCGACGATCACCACGCGGCGGATGGAGACGCGGCAGAGAAACTCGTAGATGACGCGGATAGGCGTGTCTCCCTCGTAGCAGATGACGTTCGGCTTCATGACCTCGCGAATGGGCCGGCCCCAGAACTCCAGCGAAACCAGCGCCGCCATCAGGTCTTTTTCCGAGAGGATGCCCACCAGTTGTCCCCGGCCATCCACGACCGGAGTCGAGTTGATTCGCGACCGGAGGAAGTATTCGGCCGCCTGGCCTACGGTATCGTCGTCCCGCAGACAGACCACCACCGGGGTCATCACGTGGCGGGCGAGCACCCCCTGGAACAGCGTCCCCTCGCGATGGCCTTCGCGGAGTTCTGTTTCGTCAGCCTCGGCCAGCGATTCGAACCGCACGACTTTATCCCGGCCAGATCGCTTCGCACACAATAGCGCCTGGTCCGCCTGATCCACAAGTTGTTCGCAGGTCTGGGTATCATCGTGCCGCTGCGCCGTGCCGAAACTGCACGTAACCCGCACGCTGGCGCCGCCAATATCGATTTGCAAGGCGTGCATGCCTTGGCGCACCCGTTCAGCCCATTGTTCCGCCCCAAGGCTGTCCGTTTCGGGAAGCATCACGCAGAACTCTTCGCCGCCATGCCGGCACACCACATCGCTGGCCCGACACCCGCGAGCCAACTGCTGGGCGACCGCCGCCAGCACGGTATCCCCCGCAGCGTGGCCGTGGACGTCGTTGATCCGCTTGAAGTAGTCGATATCCAGCATCACGCACGCCAAGGGCAGCCGGTAGCGATTCGACCGCTCCCATTCCCTCCCGAGCGCCTCATAAAAGGCCCGGCGGGTCATAAGGCCGGTGAGAGGATCGGTATAAGCCATGCGGCTCAAGCGGCGTTCGAGTTCCAGCACCCGGGTGCCGGCACGCATCCGCGCCAACAGTTCGAGCTTTTCGATGGGTTTGCGGAGAAAATCGTTGGCACCTACCTCCAAGCCCGCCACCGTTTCCTCCAGGCCGGCCTTGACGCTCAAAAAAATGACGTACACGTAGTGCGGCAGCTTCATCTGCCGCAAGCGCCGGCAAAGCTCCAGCCCGTCCATGTGCGGCATGTCCCAGTCGGTCAACACGAAGTGCGGACAATCGGCCTCGAGGTGCTTCAAGGCTTCAGCACCGTCGCTGGCCAAGACCACTTCATATCCCTCGCTCCGCAGCCAGTGCGAAACGATTCGCAGTATGGACCGATCATCATCGACGAGCAGAACTTTCGGCGGCTGAGGGGGCACAAACGAATGAGCTACTTCTGGCGTCATGTCTGTATGGTCCAAACCAGTTACGTCGCCCTCGTTGGAAATGTAGCTTGCCGAAACTCACCACGCAGGCCAAAACCGCATGCTTTGGTCGAGGGGCCCGCTAAGGGGAATGCGCACTGCCGCGACCGAGGGGGTCCCCCGGCCGTTCAGCTCGCCCCTGGGCCGCCGAGAGGGCCCAACACAGGTCATTTCCTCAGCGGGTCGGACAACAAGGCCGCACGGTTTGGCGGCCTCAATACCCGTCAATCGATCGTAAAGATCGCTACAATGGGCAAGAGACTTGTAACCTGCGCGCTTAGCGCACGCGCATTGACCAGCGGAGACGCTCAATTGTTGCAGAACGGCTGGCCGGTTGCGTGCAGAGTACTGGCGTGCGATCCCGCAACCTCGCAATCATGCCAACGCATCAAGTCCGCAAGCTCGGTCGGCTGGCTCCGCGATGGCGCAGCGTGGCGATGGTGCTAGGCACCATCGGGGCGTTGGTGGTGTTGGGCCTGATTGCGCCGCGGCTTTTGGCCTGGGCAGCCCGGCAGCAGGCCATGCGCGAACTCCGCCGGGGGGCCATTAGTTCGGCCGGGCATTGGCTTGCCAGGGCCGACCGGCTGCTTCCCGAAGATCCGCGGGTGTCGCTGCTTGAGGCCGCTTGTTTCCGTCATCTCCGCCAGGCGCGGCGGTTTGCTCGGGCGTTGGAAACCGCAGAGCAGCAGGGGGCGCCGCGGGAACTGGTCGCCCAGGAGCGGATCCTGGGCCTGATTCAGGCAGGGCGGTTCGACGAAGTGGGATCGCCCCAGCCAGCCGAGCTGATTGCCCAGGGGTTTTCGCCCCACGAGGTTGCCGCTGCCTTCGTGTGTGGGCTTTTGGTCCGCGACCAGCCCGAGGAAGCGCAAAAGACGCTGGACGCCTGGGCCGCGGACTTCCCCGAGGAGCCGCAAGTGGCCTATATGCGGGGCGTTTATTGCCAGTGGCTGGACCGTGTCACCGCGGCCGAAGAGCACTTTCGCCAAGCATTGGCACGCCAACCCCGGCATGAACTGGCCCGCATGGCCTTGGCCGAACTGCTGGAACAGCAGGACCGCTTTGCCGAAGCTCTGGAGCAATACACGCAGTGGGCAGCCGAATTTCCGCGCAGCGAGTTGGCGCGCGCCGGTTTGGCACGGCTGCTTCGCAGCGCCGGGCGGCTGGACGAGGCCCGGCAGGTCGCGGCGGGCATTTCCGCCACCCGAGTGCCGGCGGCCTTGGCCCTGGAAATCGCCCAGATCGAACTCGAGTCGGGCAATGTTGCCGAGGCCCGGCAGCGGCTGGACGAAGTCGATCTTGCCGACATTGAAGACCGGGAGGTGCTGCGCAGTGCGGCCACGGCATTTGGCCTGACCGATCAGCATGACCGGGCCGAAATGCTTTTTGCCCAAGCCGATGCCGCGTATGGCCGTGTCCGCCGCATGGGCGACCTGCGGGCTCGGCTGGCGGTGGATCCGGCCGATCGTGCCAAACGCGAGGAACTGGCCCGACTGGTGGCCCAGTCGCAGGCCGGCGTGTCGGCTGCCGGTGCCCCACCACCGTCGTCCGGGCCCCTTGAAGTGCCGCGAAGGCCGTCGGCCAATGCGCCTTCGCAGCCGTATAGGCGCTGGTGCGCGGCGTGTCACGGGGCCGACGGCCGAGGCGATGGGCCCGCCGCGAGGCACCTTTTCCCACGCCCCCGCGATTTCCACAGCGAGAGCTTCCGGCTGGTGAGCACGGCCAATGCGGTTCCCACGCGGGAAGACATCCAAGCGGCCATTCGGCGCGGGATGCCAGGCACCTCCATGCGGGCCTTCGATAACCTCTCCGACGACCAGCAGAAGCAACTGGCTGACGAGGTGTTGGACTGGTACCGCCAAGGCATCCGCGAACAACTCGTGGCCGCCGTCGCTGCCCAGCACGACGAGATCGGGCCCGACGAGCTCGAGGAAACCCTGAGCCTACGTACCACCCCGGGGCAGTCCATCGAGGTGCCCAGCATGGGCCCTGCCGACCCCGCTGCCGTGGCCCGCGGCAAAAAGGCCTATCTTGCCCTGGGTTGCGCCAAGTGCCATGGTGAGGATGGCCGCGGCACGGGCGATGTCCCCCTATTGGACGAAAAAGGAAATCCTTGCCTTCCCCGCGATCTGGTGTCAGATCCGTTCAAGGGAGGAGGCGAGCCGGCGGCCATCTTCCTGCGGATTCGCGCGGGCATGCCCGGCACCCCGCATCCCGGGTGTCTTCAGGTCCCGCCGAGACAAATCGTGGAGGTGGTGCAGTATTGCCGAGCGATTGCCCAGGAGCCCAAACGCGCTTTGACCAATTACCAGCGAATGATCGAAGCTGCGGCGCGGCAGCGGATTGGCCAACCGGCAACAGGGGACGCCGGCCAAACGGTGCGGGCTCAGGCTCTCTGCGCAGCCCAGGTACGCTGAGCCGAGGGCAAACCGCGGCAACGGCCATCAGCCGCTGGGCCTGCCCGCGGGTTTTTTCGCCGGCACTTGGGAGGCAGCCGGCCAACGGGTCTGGTTCCACCAGACGGCCACGCGGGGGGTCTGGGGGCCCGCCGCCCCGTCAAGCCCAGCGTTGAACCCGACGGCAAAGTCCCAGTCGCCATCGCCGTCGAAGTCGCCGATCTCCATCGCCGGATGCCGCGGCGAGCCACTCTCCAGAGTGTGGCGGACGAACTGGCCACGGCCCACTTGTTCCAGACAGATGATCGAGGGCAAAGACGGCTCCCGAAGTTCCGCCGGCAGCACCTGCCGTGGCAACCAGGCGGCCACGAGGATGTCCTGGTCGCCGTCGCCGTCCAAATCGGCAGCCAGCGCCCGATAAGCGCCCGGCAGGTCGGTCAATCGGTGCAGGACGAATCGCAACTCGCCGCGGTTTTCAAGCCACTGCACGCCGTGCTGGGGATGGGCGTACAGGTTGTCGAATGCATCGCCATTGGTATAGAGCACGTCGAGGTCGCCATCGCCGTCCAGGTCCACCAACTCGATGCCGCTGGAGCCGAACGTCAGGTCCGGGGCCTGCCACACCAACTGCCGCCGGAATCTGCCTTTGCCCAGATTGAGGAAAGCATCGAGAGACTCGCTTTCGTTGCTTACCAGGGCCAGAAAATCCGGCTGGCCGTCACCGTCCAGATCGCACACCGGCACGTGGATGGTGCCCGTGCGCACATCAAGGCGTTGGCGGGAAAAACGGGGGGCGGCCCTGTTCTGGTCCGGCGCGGCCGTGGCAGAACTGCCCATGTTCCGCAGCAGCCAGATGCCGCCGGTGCGATAATGGCCGAACTCCGCCACAATCACGTCGAGCCGGCCGTCGCCATCCACGTCGGCAGGACGCACGTCTGCCACGCGTCCAAAACCCGAAGCCAGCACCTCCGGCCTGAACTCCGGCCGGCCGGGTACCGGCCGCAACCACACCACCCGGCCGCGATCGTGGTCCACCGCGGCGAAGCTCCCCAGGTCGGCTACTACCAGACCGGGTTGGCCAGAGCCGTCCAGGTCGCACGGCTCCAGCCGACACGGGTGTTCCAGGCGGGCCAGCAGCCGGCGAGGTGCCGGCCTTTGGCGGAGGTCCAAAGCCGTGATGCTTCCGTCGCGCATGTCGCATACCAGCAGCACTGGGGGCGCCTCTGCCTCCAACCGGCACCACCGCAGGCATGAGGTGCCAGCTTCTACCGACGGTTTGCGGTCCCAGTCCAGCGGCTCGACGCGGAAATGGACGTGGAAACCCGTTTGGGCTTCTGGCGGTCGTGCGAACGTCAGCCGTTCCGGAGCCCGGGCCCGGTAATAAGCCAGCGTCTGCCAGATGGGAGGGGGATCCAGATCATTGCGGCCCGAGCGGGCATAGTATTCATACCCCAGGCGCACTTCTCGGTGCCAGCGGTCCCGGGGAAAGCTTTCCGGGCGGGGCAACGCATGACAATCGCCGCAAAAAGCGGCGATGCGAGCCTCGGCCGATGCGTCGAGTCCATGGTCCGGCGCGGGGCGGGGACCCGCCGACCGACGGGTAGCCGAAACCCCGTCGCGCTCAGCAGCCAGCCACCACGCCCCTATGGCAGCAGCGGCCAGCATGCACACGGCGGCGCCCCACGCCGCTTGCCGGAGTCGGCGCATCCGCGGGTTACGGAACCTGTCCGACCGACTCGCGGCCGGCCTTGCTCCCCAACGCACCCCAGACGCCATACGGGCTGGGGCCGGAATCCACTTCCGGAATCGTGGGGTTGCCGGCGTTGATTGTTTCGGAAACGAAGCGCACCGAGCCGTCGGCCATGGACACGTTCACGCCGCCCGGATGATTGCTGGTAGGCGTCAGCACCACGTTGCGTTCGTCCCAGGTGCTGTCGTTGCACGAGGGGCTGTTGGGGGGCAGCACCGTGTTGAACCGGGTGTATTGCACGATGCCGCTGGCCCAGCGTCGGCCAGACCAGCCGGCTGGCGTGTACGCCGCAGCATACCGGCTGGGCGCGTTAGGGTCGAAGACCGCCAGACAGGGGGCCGGCGCTAGCGCCGCGCCCGCCGACAAAGCGGTGACGTTTTGGGCAATCCCCTGCTTGATATCCCACACGTCGGCGCCAAACAGCCGTTCCGAGAGCATGATGGTGTTGCTGGTGCCATCGAGGATGGCCTGGAAACCGATGGCCGAGTTCAGCCCGAACAACCCCCGCGGATTGGCACCATCGCGGGCACCAGAGGCCGAGCCACTGATCACGCCGCGAAAGATGGCGTCACCGACCGAAACGCGGTAGTTGGTCCGGCCAGCGTCGTTAACCCCCTTGCCCAGGATAGCACCATCCGACGGGCAAGCTAGCACGGGTATCTGCTGCCGCCAAGGCGGGTAAGCGGGTTGGTTTGCGGCAGGCGTAGGCCCCCAGGCCGGGAACGTCCCTTGCGGGGTGCTGATCTGGCTATAAAGCGCCTGCTGTTCGTAGAAGGGCAGCGTCAGCACCCAGGTGGAAAGCCGAACCGTGTTGGTCGTAACCGGGTCGCCGCCCCACATGATGCCGGTGCCGGTTTCGCCGGGCGGCAACACTTTGTACACATCCGCGTAATTGTGGATTGCCAGCGAAAGCTGCTTCAGATTGTTGGTGCACTGACTGCGTCTAGCAGCCTCGCGCGCCGCCTGCACCGCCGGCAGCAACAACGCAATCAAGATGCCGATGATGGCGATCACCACCAGCAACTCGACCAGCGTAAACCCGAGACATCTCCACCGCTTGAACACAACACACCTCCGGATTGAGGAAACTAGAAGAAGAACCAGGAACAACCCGACACGCGCGTATCGCAAAAGTGCCAGCTCTCCCCGCGGAGCCGGCGCCAATTATGCCCCAACCTATTGCCAAACGCAAGCGCTAGGCAGAGATTTTGTCGATCATGCTATCGGCCGGGAGGGCGATAACACTTTCGATGGAGAATGTTCCATACAACAGGGGGGTTGCCGACCGAAGGCCCCACCTGCTAAACAACGGCGGTCCCGGCATGGTGCCGGGCGAGGCTACTCGTCCTTCCCGCGGAACAAGGGTGATGCCATGCGGATCTTGCCTGCGACTTGTGCGGTACTCTTGGGGTTGCTGGTGGTCGGCTGCCAGTCGCGCCCCACTGACCCCAATCGGCCTAAAACGGTGCCCGTCAGTGGAACCGTAACCTACAAGGGGCAGCCCGTCGAAGGGGCCACAGTCCAATTCGTCTCCACCGCCGGCAAGCGGGGCGCGGTGGGGACCACCGATGCATCGGGCCGTTTCGTTATGACCACCTTCGAGCCCAAAGACGGGGCCATCCCGGGTACCTATCAGGTATCCATCCAAAAAACGGTTCTGGAAGGCGCGCCTCCTGAGGGTGCAACGGGCAAGGGCGGTGAAGAGCCGCCGGCCGGCACGCCCAAGGACCTCTTGCCCGCCAAGTATAAAGATGCCTCCAAGTCGGGCCTGACCGTCGATATCAAAGAGGGCGGGGTCAAAGACCTGAAGTTCGAGCTTTCGGACTAGCTGGCCCGGTGGTGTGCGGCAGAGCCACGCGGCGCCAACTCCCCGCAGGCCAGCCGCACTGACCCATGAGAATCGCCATTACCGGAGCCAGCGGGTTGATTGGTTCGGCCCTGGTGGCTGCTTGCCAGGCCCGCGGTGATGATGTTGTGCGCGCCCGTCGCTCTGCAGGGCAGATGGGCGATGTGGCTTGGAACCCCGAGCTTGGCCTGGTGGAGCGCGCCCAGTGGGAAGGACATGACGCGGTGGTCCATCTGGCGGGGGAGAACATCGCGGCGGGGCGATGGAGCGCCGAGCAAAAGGCCCGCATCCGCGCCAGCCGGGTGGAAGGCACCCGCCGCCTGTGCGAGGGTTTGTCGCGGCTGGAGAGACCGCCGCGGGTACTGGCTTGTGCGTCGGCCATTGGCTTTTATGGCAACCGAGGCGACGCGGTGCTGGATGAATCCAGCCCAGCCGGCAGCGGGTTTCTGCCCGAGGTCTGCCAACAGTGGGAGGCGGCGGCTGAACCCGCCCGGCAAGCCGGTATCCGTGTGGTGCACCTGCGGTTCGGCATTGTGCTTAGCGCCCGCGGCGGAGCACTGGCCCGAATGCTGCCGGCGTTCCGGTTGGGGTTGGGCGGCCGGATGGGCAACGGTCGGCAATGGATGAGTTGGATCGGCCTGGACGATGCGGTGGGTGGCATCCTGCACGTCTTAGGGACGGAAGGCGTCCAGGGGCCGGTCAACATGGTCTCGCCCCAGCCGGTTACGAACCGCGATTTTACCCGCACATTGGGCCGGGTGCTGCGGCGGCCCACGTGGTTGGCTTTGCCGGCAATGGCACTTCGATTGGCTTTGGGCGAGATGGCCGAGGAACTGCTCTTGGCCAGCACGCGGGTGGTTCCCCGCGTACTTAACGAGACGGGTTACCGCTTCGTACATGGCGATTTGGAGACAGCGCTGCGCGCGCTGCTGGCGTAGGCCCAGCGTGTCCCGTGCTCTCTGTTCCCTGCTGCCTGATCCTCTCACCTGTCATCTGTTTTCTCCCCCTTCGGTCGATTGCGGCCTGCGCGGCGCCTGAGTATTCTGGGGTGGTCCCTCTGGCCGATTCGTGCTTGGCTGAACCTTAAGGAGACCGCACCATGCGATGGGCGCACGCAGTTCTGGCAATCTCGGTGGTTTGGGTTTGGACCACGGCGGTCCTGGGTGCTGAAGGGGTGGCAGATCCGGTCACCGGCCTCTCGGCCGCCGAGGCCCGCGAAGGGTTTGTGAGCATTTTCGATGGCAAGTCGCTCAAAGGCTGGGTGGGGCTGAACGGTCGAACGGACAGCTACTATGTCAAAGACGGGATGCTCATCTGCAAGGACACGGGCAAGGACCACATTTTCACGGAAAAGGAGTACGCCAATTTCGTTCTGCGCCTGGAAATCAGGCTGGATACGGGGTCGAACAACGGGGTGGGGGTCCGCGACCGAATCAGCCCCCAGCCGCACCTGGAAGGCAACGAAATCCAGGTACTGGACGATAGCTACTTCCCTTGCTGGAAGCACGGCCAGAAGTTGGAGCTGAAGCCCTATCAGTACCACGGTTCGCTGTATGGGGTGGTGCCTGCCAAGCGGGGGCATCTCAAGCCACCGGGGCAATGGAACGAGGAAGAGATCGTTTGCGATCATCGCCATTTGAAGGTAACGCTCAACGGCGTGGTAATCGTCGATTGCAATCTGGACGAGGTGCAGCCGATCGACGGCCACGATCATCCGGGGCTGAAGTACGAGAAAGGCCACATCGGCTTGCATGCGCACGGGAACTACGGCGCAGAGGTGTTTTTCCGCAACATCCGCATCAAGGAGTTGTAAAGGCGAGAGAAGGTCCGACTGCGTCGCGGCCGGGCCAAGGCGCGGTGTTTTTCTGCGGCGATCGGCTCGCCGCCTTGACAACACTGGAAGGAAGGGAACATGACCGCCACGATGATTCTTGCGATTGCGCTTGGGGCTGCGGCGGAGAAGCCGCAGGGGCCCGGATTGCCCAATATCCTGTGGATCACGTGCGAAGATACTGGCCCCCAGTTGGGGTGCTATGGCGATAGCTATGCTCAGACGCCGTATCTGGACCGGCTGGCAGCCCGGGGGATGCGGTATTTGAATGCCTGGTCGAATGCCCCGGTGTGTGCGCCGGCGCGGACCGCGATCATCATGGGCGTCTATCCCACCAGTCTGGGGGCGGAGCACATGCGGAGCCTGGTGGCTTTGCCGCCCCAGATGCGGATGTACCCCCAGTTCCTCCGGCAGCGCGGCTATTACTGCACCAACAACAGCAAAGAGGATTACAACGTCGAGAAGCCGGGGCAGGTGTGGGACGAATCGTCGCCGCGGGCGCACTGGCGGAATCGCCGGCCGGGGCAGCCCTTTTTCGCCATCTTCAACCTAACGATGACGCACGAAAGTCAGATTCGCACCCGCCCGCACACGTTCCAGCATGACCCGGCCAAGGTGCGGGTGCCAGCGTATCATCCCGATACGCCGGAGGTGCGGCAGGATTGGGCCCAGTACTATGACCGGATCACGGAGATGGACACCCAGGCGGGCAAACTGCTGGCCGAACTCGACCAAGCCGGCTTGGCTCAGGATACCATCGTGTTTTTCTATGGGGACCACGGCTCGGGCATGCCGCGGAGCAAGCGGTGGCCGTACAATTCCGGGCTCCATGTGCCACTGATCGTGTATGTTCCGGAGCGGTGGAAGCATTTGGCTCCCAAAGAGTATGTGCCGGGCGGCACGTCCTCGCGGATGGTGGGATTTGTGGACCTGGCGCCGACGTTGTTGAGCCTGGCGGGCATTCAGCCGCCGGACTGGATGCAAGGGCACGCGCTGGCCGGCCCCTACCAGACCCCGGCGCCGGAGTACGCCTTTGGCTTTCGGGGGCGGATGGACGAACGGATCGACATGGTCCGCTCAGTGCGGGACCAGCGCTACGTGTACATCCGCAACTACATGCCGCACCTCATTTATGGGCAACACGTCAGCTACATGTTCCAGACGCCTACTACGCAAGTGTGGCAGCGGCTGTATCGGGAAGGAAAACTGGCACCGGCGCAGAGGTCTTTCTGGGAGCCCAAACCGCCCGAAGAGCTGTACGACCTTACTGCCGACCGCGACGAGGTGCGGAACCTGGCCAATTCCCCAGAGCATCAGGCTGTGCTGGCGCGGATGCGCAAGGCCCTGCGGGACCATGTGCTTTCGGTCCGCGATGTGGGCTACTTGCCCGAGGCGGAGTTGCATCGGCGTGCGGTGGGCAGTTCGATGTACGAGTTCGGCCACGATCCGAAGCGGTACCCGCTGGAAGAAATCCTGGCCATGGCCGAAGTGGCCGCCGCCCGCGATGCCCACCAGGTGCCGCAGCTTCGCCAAGGGCTTGGGGCGGGGGACAGCGGGGTGCGGTACTGGGCGGCCACGGGGTTGTTGATCCGCGGGCAGGCGGCGGTCCAGGCCAGCCGGGAAGAACTCCGCCGGGCTTTGAACGACGACTCGCCCAGTGTGCGGATCGCGGCCGCCTGGGCCTTAGGGCAGTACGGCAACGAGGCCGATATCGCGGCAGCCCTCAAAGTGCTGGGCCAATTGGCCCCACCCAGGCACAACGGCGCGTATACCTCGATTTTTGCGATCAACGCGATCGACGCCTTGGGCAACAAAGCGGCCACGCTGTACGGCCTGCTGGGCAGCATGCCGACCCAGGATCCGCGGGCCCCGGCCAGGGCAGGCGGCTACGTGGATCGACTGGTGGAAAAGATCCTTGGTCAAAAGCCTAAAGCGGTTTCTTCCAAAACCAAGGCCAAGCCTGTGCGCCCCAAAGCCAAACCCGGCCCCCGTCCCCGGTAGCAGCGTTCTCAGGGTAAAACGGACTTAAGGTGTGGCAGAGGCAGGTAACCTCCTCCGCGGTAGCATCGGTTCCCACGCTGGCAAGCAAGCGGTACATTTCCCACAGGTTGCTCACCGAGGCTTGTCCTGGTGGCGAAAAAACGGCGTACGCAGACGGATTCATCAAGCGGAAGCCGCAAGCAGGGCGCGGGAAGCCGCAATCCGCCCACACAGCCGAAAAAGGGCTCGCCTCGGCAGCCAGGTTTTTGTGGCAGACGCGGCGAGGTTGTTGCCATGTTCTGGGGCGGCCAGCACGGGCGGCATTCCGGGGATAAACTTTCATGCGTTTGGTGATGATGGGTACCGGCCCTTTTGCTGTCCCCACGTTCCGCGAACTTCTGGTGACCCACCATACGATTGCCGCGCTGGTAACAGGCCCGGTGCGAAACAAGCCGGGCAAGCTAGTCCCCGCCACCCCCATGCGGGATTTGGCTCACGCCCATGGCGTGCGGATATTCGACCCCGAGGATATCAACGCCCCGTCGGCCCGCGCGGAACTGGCCCAAATGGACGCCGATCTGCTGGTGGTGTGCGATTACGGTCAGATTCTTTCGGCTGAGACTTTGGCCACGGCCCGACTAGGGGGAATCAACCTCCATGCCTCGCTGTTGCCGAAGTATCGGGGGGCGGCTCCCATCAACTGGGCGCTGTATCACGGCGAGACCGAGACCGGCGTAAGCGTGATCCACATGACGCCGCAGGTGGATGCCGGCCCGGTCATTGCCCAAGGGGCTACTCCCATTCGCCCGGAGGAAACGGCGGTGGAACTGGAGGCCCGGCTGGCGGAGTTCGGGGCGTGGTTCGTGCGCCGGGCGATCGATAATCTGGAAAGCGGCAAGCTGGAGGCCTTTCCCCAGGACCCCGCGCTGGCGTGCAAAGCCCCGCGGCTGAAGAAGACCGACGGGCTGATCGATTGGAGCCGGCCTGCTCAAGCCATCCGCAACCAATACCGGGCCATGCAGCCGTGGCCGAAGACGTACACCTATTGGCAGCCGCCCAAGGGGCCGCTGTTGCGGCTGATCGTGGGACCATTGCGTGCGGAAGACGCCCCGTGCGGCGCACCGCCCGGCACCGTGCTCGAAGCAAACAGGGGCCGTTTGGTGGTGGGGGCCGGCCAGGGCGCCGTGGCTATCGAAGGGGTGCACCCTTCGGGCAAGCGGGCTATGTCAGTCGAGGAATTCTTGCGAGGCTATCCGGTGCGGGTAGGCGACCGGTTCATCGGCGGTCCCTGAGCCATGGGGGCAAAATGGCCAAGTGCGATTGAGGCGGGCCGCGCGCCAACGCCTGGGCCGGGAACCCTTGGCCGCCATGACCCGCAAAGCGGGGTCGGCGGGCGGCTGTGAACGCGCCCCGGCTACCGGGTGAGGTCCAGTCGCTGGGGGCCGGTGGTCCCTTCCAAAGTGCCGTGCTCATCCAGGTAGCGTTGGAGGCGGGCGAGTTTATCGGCCGCTCGAGGCTCGCCGGGACCTTCGGCGCTGGGGGCCTTGCCCCAGAAAATCCAGGTCCCCCGCCGTGTCAACAGTTCGTAGGTCTGCTCGCGATCGGAGGCCGATTGGGGCATGGCCGACGGAATGATCCGCTCCAGCCCCAGGCTCTCCCACGCGGGGAGCAGGACCGCGGCGATCTCGGCGCCGCCGGCCACACGGGGATGACCCCAGCGGGTGCCCACGGGGCCCAGCGGACCGCTCTCGATACCCGCCAGTCGCGGATAGCGGGCCTTGTCTACAGGGCTGAAATCTTCGTCGGGCAGGACCACGGCCTCGGCATCGACGACCACCAGCCGCCCGGCCGTCTCGACCACGCATACCGGCCGACGATACACCAGATCCACAACGATGGTGGCCGGATAGCGCCTTTGGACCCTCTGGACCTTGGCCACCCAAGGGTGCAGCGCAAAGGCGTGGCGAACCCGCTCCAGAAGCTGGTCGTCCAGTATCGAAAGTGGCTCTTCGAGGGACAAGTCGCGGTAAACCTGCTCGGCAATATCGCGGCGAATCCACTCCGGGCGTGGAGTAACCACCAATCGGTCGCGAGTAACCTGGTATTCGGTAGAGCCTTGGAGTTCTGGGCCCAGGCGGCGCCATGCCACATACCAGGCGCCGAAGAACCCGGCCAGCACGAGCACAAGCGGCAGCCAGGGGCGAGCCAGCCTCCACAGGCCGAGCCGCCGGGCCGAATCCTGCCGTGCGGGCGAACTCCGTTTTCTGGGCCAGCCCATCCGTGGGTCCCTACCAGATTTCCAATTGCAGCTCTAATTCCACGCCCAGACGGTCCTGCACCTGGCTGCGGACCAAATCGATCAGGCGGAGGACATCGCTGGGGGTGGCTTCAGGTTCGGCCACGATGTAATTCGCATGCCGGTCGCTGATGACCGCCCCGCCAATCCGGGTGCCCTTCAGACCGGCCCTTTCGATCAATTCGCCGGCCGACACCCCCCGGGGATTCTTGAACAACTGGGCGGCGCATTGGTGGCCCATCGGCTGGCTGGCCTTGCGCACGATCCATTGTTTTTGAAGGCGGCGCGCCAAGGCCAGGCGGTCATCGCGTTCCAACTCGAAGGTAACTGCCAGGATCACCGGGTCGTCCAGGCTGCTTTGGCGGTAGCCGAACTCGATTTCGTCGCGTTGCCGCTCGAAAACCTCGCCGTTGCGCGAAACGACCGTAACCTGACTCGTCCACTGGCCGACATCGCCTGTGTGCGTACCGGCATTACCCCGCACCGCCCCGCCGACCGTGCCGGGGATGGCGACCAGTTCTTCCAAGCCAGCCAACCCGTGATGGACGGCGGTGGTGACCACCCGGCCCAGCCGGGCCCCTGCCCCGGCGCGAATCCGGGGGGCGCTTACCGAGATCTCGCAGAACGCCGGCGACGCGAGATTAAGGACCAGCCCGGCAACCCCCCCCTCGCGGACGAGGACGTTCGAGCCGCCCCCCAGCACTCGCAGGGGCACGTCGGCCTCGGCGCAGCGTCGCACCAGGGCCACCAATTCCTCGGCATCGGTGGGTTCGGCGAAGTACTCCGCCTGGCCCCCTAACTGGAGCCACGTGTGCATCGCCAGCGGCTCCCCCTGGCGCACGATATGCTCAAATCCGGCAAATACGCCCATCGCAGTCCGTCCCAACCCGAGTTGGGGATGATACGGGTTGCCGCCGGCCAGTGTCAATTGCAAGCCGAAAGGGTAAACAAGGGAGATTGCGGCGCGCAAGACTCGGGGACGATGGGACCCTCACGGGGCCGTCCCGGCGGCTGTCAGAGAGCCGGGGAGTCGCCCGGCGGCCTCCGCCCGGGTTCGGGCGCAGAGGCATTGCCCTTGGCTCCCCCGTTGATCTGATACTCCTCCAACTTCTTGTGGAGAGTATTGCGGTTGATGCCCAGCCGGGCAGCCGCCTTGACCTGCACGTTATCGCACTGGGCCATCACTTGGGCGATGAGTTCTTTTTCGACCCGGCTGACGATGCGGGCATGGAGGTTGGCCGCCCCGGGGCCGGCGGCCGCCAGCCCCTTGGCGACCAGCTCTTCGACGAGGGTATCGAAGTCGGGCTCTCGGCGGCGGCCCAGTTGCGGCCGCCGCCGACCCAGCACCACATCGGGCAGCAAGTCGCAGGTCAGTTCGTCCCCAGGGGCCAGCACCACCGCCCGTTCGATGTCG
>Ga0315298_1002037_pt1 | contig 35681 bp, 31 predicted proteins | sample WHS_1_MG_FD_203077 | JGI IMG/M metagenome (GOLD analysis project Ga0315298, IMG submission 203077) | Extremophilic microbial mat communities from Washburn Hot Springs, YNP, Wyoming, USA - WHS_1_MG | ecosystem: Environmental > Aquatic > Thermal springs > Hot (42-90C) | place: USA: Wyoming...
GGCTGCAGTGTCACTTCACAGGCCAGTTCCGGTGTGGTGCAGAGGGTGAGAAAATCCCCGGCACGGGCGCGGGTAGCACGGTACTCCGGCAGGTAACGCCCGGCCTGACGCATCAGCCAGATGGGGACATGATCCACCGGCTGGCGCAGGCAGGCACGCAGGAAATTATCATTCTGTAATGTGGATTTCATCGTCTATACGCCCAGTTGATTGAGAATGCCCTCGGCGGCCCGGCGTCCTTCATCTACCGCCGTGACGACCAGATCAGAGCCGCGGCGCATGTCGCCCCCGGCAAAGATACGTGGGTTAGTGGTCTGGAATTGTTCGTTGGTACTGATCCGCCCACGGGCGTCCGTGCTGATGCCGTATTCCGCAAACCAGGGGGCGGGGGAGGGATCAAAACCAAAAGCGATGATCACCGCATCGGCATCCAGCACCTGCTCGGAGCCAGGGACAATTTCCGGATGGCGACGGCCCTTGGCATCGGGCTCCCCCAGACGGGTTTCGACCAGGCGCACCCCCCGTGCGCCCGATGCCGCATCACCAATGACCTCGACGGGCTGGCGGTTGAAGAGGAATTTGACACCTTCTTCGCGGGCATTGGCGACTTCCCGGCGCGAGCCAGGCATGTTTTCTTCATCGCGGCGATAGGCACAGGTGACGCGGCTAGCACCCTGGCGGATGGCGGTGCGCAGACAGTCCATGGCGGTATCGCCGCCACCCAGTACCACGACTTGCTTGCCGGACAGGCTGACATAAGGGAGGGTCGGATCAGGCAACTGCATCAGGTGACGGGTGTTCGCGATCAGATAGGACAGCGCCTTGAGGACGCCAGGCAGGTTTTCGCCAGGGAAATCGCCGCGCTTGGCGGCGTAGGTGCCCATCCCCAGAAACACGGCGTCAAAATCTTCCAGCAGCCTGGCCAGAGAAATATCCTTGCCGACTTCCGTATCGAGCTGAAAACGAATACCCATTTCCTGCAACAGATCGGCGCGGCGGGCGACCACCGCTTTTTCCAGCTTGAAAGGCGGGATGCCAAAGGTGAGCAGGCCGCCAACCGCCGGGTAGCGGTCAAAGACAACCACTTCGGTGCCGGCGCGGTTGAGAATATCTGCACAACCCAGTCCGGCAGGGCCGGCCCCCACCACAGCAACACGCTTGCCGTTAGGGATGATATCGGGCATTTCCGGCCGCCAGCCGCGGGCCAGGGCTTCTTCGGTGATGAATCTTTCGAGGTTGCCAATGGTGACGGCGCCAAAGCCGTCATTGAGGGTACATGCGCCCTCGCAAAGGCGGTCCTGCGGGCAGATGCGGCCACAGATCTCCGGCAGGGTATTGGTCTGATGGGACAGACTGGCCGCTTCTTCCAGACGATTCTCAACAATGAGCTGCAGCCAGTTGGGAATATAGTTGTGCACCGGGCACTTCCACTCACAATACGGATTGCCGCAGTGCAGGCAGCGGTCGGCCTGAAGCTGGGCACTGTCCAGGTCAAAGCTTTGGTAGATTTCCTTGAAGGCCTCGCGGCGTTCTTCCACGTCCAGCTTTTTGGGGTCCTGCCGCGGGTCTTCGATGAATGAAAAATGACTCATGGTTTTTCCTCAGGGTGACGCGGTCAGCTTGCTTCTTCGAGCAGGACATCTAGCCTGGCGGCCTTGGGCACCACCAGCCAGACATCGCGGATAAAGTGGGTCCAGTCCTTGAGCAGTCCTGCGGCATAACGGCTGCCTGTGGTGCCCGCATGGGCTTCGATGTGGCGCCGCAGGAGGGCCTCGTAGCCGCGCATGGACTCGGTTTCAATCCGGTGATAATTCACCAGTTCGCCGTTCACCTGATCAGGGAACTGCCGGGCTTGATCGCGGACAAAGGCGAGACCACCGGTCATGCCCGCCCCGAAATTTACGCCGACCGAGCCGAGGATGACGATCTGGCCGCCGGTCATGTACTCGCAGGCGTGATCCCCGGCGCCTTCGATCACGGCGATGGCCCCGGAGTTACGCACCGCAAAGCGCTCACCGGCGCGCCCGGCCGCATAGAGACGCCCGCCGGTGGCCCCATACAAACAGGTGTTGCCGACAATGGCCGAGTCCTGGCTGGCGTAGGAAACGCCCGCTGGCGGCGCTATGACAATGGTGCCGCCGTTCATGGCCTTACCCACGTAATCGTTGGCATCGCCGTGCAGATGCAAGGTCATCCCCTGCACGCAGAAGGCACCAAAAGACTGACCTGCTGTTCCGTGAAGTTCGATATGCACAACATCCTCGCGCAGACCAGAATTACCATAGCGACGGGCGATTTCTCCGGCGAGACGGGCGCCGATGGAGCGGTTCACGTTACGGATTGGATAGTGCAGGCGGGTGGGGATTTGCGCTTCCAGCGCGGATCGGGCGTCCTTCACCATGGTTTCCGCCAGATCACCCTTGTCGAAAGGCGGGTTGCGGTCCTGGGTCTGAATGTTGGTGTCGGCATCGCGCAGGTCGGTATTGCCCAGCAGCGGACGCAGGTCCAGATGCGCCTGTTTTTCCGTCTGCACCCCACCGATTTCCAGCATCTGGCTGGCACCAACGAGGTCGTCGAAACGCCGGACGCCGAGTTGCGCCATGATTTCGCGGGCTTCTTCGGCGACGAAGCGGAAATAATTGATGACCATTTCCGGGAGGCCGGTGAAATGTTTGCGCAGGGTTTCATCCTGCGTGGCAATGCCGGTGGCACAGTTGTTGAGATGGCAGATGCGCAGATACTTGCAACCCAGTGCAATCATTGGTGCGGTGCCAAAACCGAAGCTTTCCGCTCCCAGCAGGGCGCCTTTGACCACATCCAGTCCGGTTTTGAAGCCGCCGTCGGCCTGCAAACGCACCCGATGCCGCAAGTGGTTGCGGCGCAGGGTGACCTGGGTTTCCGCCAGGCCCAGTTCCCACGGTGAGCCGGCATATTTGACCGAACTCAGCGGACTGGCGCCGGTGCCACCGTCGTAACCGGCGATGGTGATACGGTCGGCATAGGCCTTGGCTACCCCGGCCGCGATGGTACCGACACCAGCCTCGGAGACCAGTTTGACGGAGACATAGGCCTGCGGATTGATCTGCTTGAGGTCAAAAATGAGCTGTGCCAGATCCTCGATGGAATAGATATCGTGGTGGGGCGGCGGGCTGATGAGGGCGACGCCCTCCTTGGCGTAGCGCAGACGGGCGATGATGCCGCTGACCTTATGCCCCGGCAGTTGACCGCCTTCGCCGGGCTTGGCACCCTGGGCTACCTTGATCTGCAACTCTTCGGCATTGACGGCATATTCCGGTGTCACGCCAAAGCGACCGGAGGCGATCTGCTTGATCTTGCTGACCTTGTTGTTGTGGTAACGGGCCGGATCTTCGCCGCCTTCACCGGAGTTGGAGCGCCCGCCGATGGTGTTCATGGCGATAGCCAAGGCCTCATGGGCCTCGGGCGAGAGCGCGCCCAGGGACATGGCTGCGGTGTCAAAACGGCGGGTAATGGCCTCGATGGGCTCGACCTCACTGAGTGGAATGGGTTGTGTTATGGTGCGCAATTGCAGTAAGTCGCGCAGGTTGGTGACCGGGCGCTCATTGACGAGTCCGGAAAATACCTGATAGTCGGCATAGCGCCCTGATTTTACGGCTGTTTGCAGGCTCTGGACAACGTCCGGGTGGTAGGCGTGATATTCACCGCCGTTGACATATTTGAGCAGACCGCCGACAGGAAGTGTCTTTCGCGGCAGGTAGGCGTCGCGGACCTGCTGGCGGATATCGCTTTCCAATGTACTGAAGGAAGCGCCGCCAATCCGGCTCACCGTCCCCTTGAAGCAGCGCTCCACCACCATCTGATCCAGGCCCAGTGCCTCAAAGAGCTGGGTACTGCGGTAGGAGGCGAGGGTGGAAATCCCCATCTTGGACAGGATCTTGTAGAGGCCTTTGTCGATGCCTTTGCGATAATTTTCCAGCGCCTTGAGGACCGTGACCGGCTGGCTGAAGGCATGCCGCTCGGCCAGACTGCGGATGATGGCATAGCTCAGGTAGGGGTAGACAGCGGTGGCACCGTAACCGATCAAAGTGGCGAAATGGTGGGGATCGCGGGTATGGGCGGTGGCCACGACGATATTGCAGCGGGTGCGCAGGCCGGCCTCAATGAGGGCATGGTGGACTGCACCTACCGCCATCAGTGCCGGGATGTAGAGCCGATCGCGCCCCAGGGCGTGATCTGAGAGCACCAGGATAACGGCTCCGTGCCGCACCGCTTCGATGACTTCTTCGCAGAGGGCTTCGATGGCGCCTCCTAGATTGCTGTCCGCAGCGGAATAGCAGAGATCAAAAGTCTGGCCGCGAAAGGCAGGTTCCGTGCGGCTGGTGAGGGCGCTGAAAGTGGCGTCGGAGAGCACCGGGGAGTGTACTTCAATGCGCCGGGCATATTCGGGACGCTCGGCGAAGAGATTGCTCTCGCTGCCGATGACCGTGTTGAGGGACATCACCAGCGCTTCGCGCAGGGGATCTATGGGGGGATTGGTGACCTGGGCGAACTGCTGCCGGAAATAATCGGCAATATGCCGGGCTTGCCGCGACAGGACCGCCACGGGGGTATCGTCGCCCATGGAACCGACGGCTTCCTGGGCGCCTTCGGCGAGGACGCGGATCACCTGGTCTTCTTCCTCAAAGCTGACACCAAAGGCCTTTTCGCTGACCAAAAGGTCGGTTACCGGCAGTGCGGGGGTGGTGTCGCTATCGTCACTGTCGAGATGCTCAGCATACTGATCCAGCCATTCCCGGTAGGGGTGGCTGTTCTGGATTTGCGCGTCGATGTCTGCCGACTCCAGGAATTTACCGGTGGCCATATCCACCGCCACCAGTTGCCCTGGCCCGACCCGACCCTGCACGGCGATGTCGCGGTGATCGTAGTCAAAGACGCCCACTTCGGAAGCGATGTTGATGATACGGTCTTTGGTGATGACATAACGGGCCGGGCGCAGACCGTTGCGATCCAGTGCGCAGGCAGCGATGCGTCCGGTGTTCAGCACCAGTCCGGCAGGGCCATCCCAGGCCTCCATGCGCATGGAGTGATATTCGTAGAAGGCGCGTAGGGCGGGCTCAATGCGCGGGACATTATGCCAGGCGGGCGGCACCAGCAGACGGATGGCCTTGAAGAAGTCCATGCCGCCCTGCACCAGCAGTTCAAGCATGTTGTCGAGGCTGAAGGAGTCGCTGCCGCCGCCCACCGCAGGCAGCACTTCAGCCATAGGCAGCAGGTCGGATTGGAGTTGCGCCTCGCGGGCCTTGGCCCACAGGCGGTTGCCCTGCACCGTATTCAACTCGCCATTGTGGGCGAGCATGCGGAAGGGTTGGCATAGCCGCCATTCCGGCCAGGTATTAGTGGAAAAGCGTTGGTGGTAGGTGACGAGCGCGGAGGCGAAGCGCGGGTCGCAGAGGTCGGGATAAAAAACGGGGAGATTCTCTGGCAGCACTAAGCCCTTGTAGCCGATGACCTGAGAGGAGCAGGTCACAGCAAAAAAACTGCTCTCGTCGACAAAGCGTTTTTCTACCCGCCGCCGCAGGCGATAGAGGAGGCGTTCGCGACTGTCCGTGTCCGCAGCGTCGGGGAGGTCCACAAAGGCCTGCCAGACTCCTGGCAGACTCCCAAGGGCTTCATCGCCACAAGCGGCAAGGTCGGTAGGGACCTCGCGCCAGCCCAGACATCGGAGACCGAGGTCTTGGGCTTCGGCATCCAGTGTCGTGCGGATTTCACCCGCAACAGCTTGGTCCTGTGGGAGAAAAAACTGGCCGATACCGAAATGCTTGCCGAGAGTGATACCCTGATCGGCGGCGATAGCGCGAAAAAAGGCCTCCGGCATTTGCAACAGCAAGCCGCAACCGTCGCCACTTTTGCCGTCGGCGGCTACCGCGCCGCGGTGGGTGAGCCGCGCCAGGGAAGTGATTGCCGTCGCGACAATGGCGTGACTGGCCTGGTTGTCCATCTGGGCAATCAGCCCGAAGCCGCAGGAGTCCCGTTCAAAGTCGGGGGAGTATAAGCTTTGCGTCATATCGTCACCTGATTGTCACGTCACCCTGTCGCCGGACTGCAAAGCAGGGCCGGGCAGTATAACGCGCTCGTGGGCACCATCCAAGGGCTCAAGCCTCGCCGTGTGGATCGAAGAGGCGGTCATACTCGGCAATGGCAAAGCGGTCGGTCATGCCGGCCACATAGTCGGCAACGACACGCGCCTGGCGCTTCGCTGCACCGTCACACTCGTTGATGCGCACCTGATATTTCAGCGGGAGCAGTCGCGGATCTTCACGCAGGGTATGAAAAAGTTTGCGTACCAGGCGCTTGGCTTTTTCTGCCTGACGATGCACCCGGGGGTGACGATACATCCGCTGAAAGAGGAAGTGTTTGAGGGTGGCGACTTCGTGGGCGATGGCTGGGCTGTGGGCGGCGAGGGGGCGCGGCGCGGCCCGCACTTCCGCAATCGTGGCGATGCCCTCTGCGGCAATGCGGCGCCGGGTTTCATCGACCAGATCGCGGATGAGCAGATCGATGAGGCGGCGGCCCGTTTCGTGACGCAATATGGTCTGGGAAGCGTCGGGATAACGTTGCTGTACCCCAGCAAAAATAGCCCCGTACAAGGTGCTGGCGCAGAGTTCTTCCCGGTTCAGCAGACCGGCACGCAGGCCGTCGTCGATGTCATGGTTGTTATAGGCGATTTCATCGGCGAGATTGGTGATCTGCGCCTCCAGACTGGGCTGGGTGCCCTGCAGAAAGCGTTCACCCACATCTCCCAGATCGGCAGCTTTGCTTTTGGCGCAGTGCTTGAGAATGCCCTCGCGGGTTTCAAAGCTCAGGTTCAGGCCCGGAAAGTCGCCATAGCGCTTTTCCAGGTGGTCCACGATCCGCAGGGACTGGATGTTGTGTTCGAAACCACCGAGGTCGGCCATGCACTCCTGCAGGGCATCCTGTCCGGCATGGCCAAAAGGGGTGTGACCGAGATCGTGGGCCAGGGCAATGGCTTCGACCAGATCCTCATTCAGGGCCAACTGGCGGGCGATGGCGCGGCCCACCTGTCCTACTTCCAGGCTGTGGGTGAGGCGGGTGCGGTAGAGATCGCCCTCGTGATTTACAAAGACCTGGGTCTTGTATTCCAGGCGGCGGAAGGCACCGGAGTGGATGACCCGGTCCCGGTCGCGCTGAAAGGCGCTGCGACCGGCGGGCGGCTCCTCCGCATGTTTGCGGCCACGGCTTTGCGCGGGGTCGGCGGCATAAGGCGCCAATCTCCCGGACTGGCCCGGAGAGACGGGGTCAGGCATGCCCGGACGATTCCTGCACCGCGGCACTGGCGGCGGATTCGTCTATCACCCGCTGCATGGTTTCGGCGAGCAGAGGCAGGCGCGTGGCGAACAGCGCAAAGGCCGCATCGGCATATTCGCGGATTTCATACTGGGCATCTTGCTTGCGCCGCAGCTTGAAAAAGTTCATCAGGCTGCGGAAGTTGACCGTCCAGTAGACATCCGAGTAGGCGGCGACCGGCATCACGTTGCGCAGAAGCTCGCGGGCCCGGCCGCGGTATGGGTCGCGTCCGCCTTCTTTGGGGCCCAGCTCGCCGGTTTCGCGCGCCAAATCAATGCGGCTGCAAGCCGCATTGTATTGCTGCTCGTACCAGGCGAAGAGCTGCGCCATCAGCGCTTCATATTCGCCCATGGCAGCCTCGTCCAATACCGCAAAGCCATCTACGGTGCGTGCGGCGGCATCGGGCACGTAGGCGATGGAGAGAGGCTTGCGATAGCGCATGGAAAACTCGTTCCAACTGGAAACGCGGTGTTTAACCCACTGGCGCAGCACAAAAATCGGTGCGATGAAGCGGAAGCGGAAGTATACGGTCTCGAAGGGAGTGCCGTGCTGATCGCGCAGTAACTGGTAGAGCAGGGCGCGGTCGCGTTCCGAAAATTCGTGCCCGCTGCGGAGACGCTGGTTAGTGGTGCTGATGCGCGCGGTATTGATGATGGTGGCTTCGTCACCCCAGGTCTCTTCCAGCTCGATGAAACCGAAGTTGCCAATACGGCGGGTGCCGCCGGGGTTCAGCGCGATGCGTTGCGCCATTTCCTTTTGCAGCTCCGCGGTTGCTTTATTGATCTCATGCATGTCCATGCTCCATGAAGGCCTGAAGGGTTTGGGTGACAGCGGCCGGGGGGACATCTCCGGTGATGACCGCACTCCCAATGCCGCGCAGCAGGATGAAACGCACCCGGCCCCCCTCCGCTTTCTTGTCAACGCGCATAAAGCGGAGATAATCGGCGACGGGGAGTGTGGGGGCCAGTGTGGGTAATCCAGCGGCCTTGATGAGGGCGTAGATACGATCCTGCTCACTCTCCCGAATCAGATCGAGACGGCGCGAAAGATCTGCTGCCATGACCATGCCGATAGCCACTGCTTCGCCATGCAGGTACTGGCCGTAGCCGGTCACCGCCTCAATGGCATGACCAAAGGTATGACCGAGGTTGAGAATGGCGCGCACCCCGCCCTCTAGCTCGTCGCGTGCCACGACGTCAGCCTTGTCTTTGCAGGAGTATTGGATCACTTTGGCCAGGGCGTCGGTCTCCCGGGCGAGCACAGCATCCATGTGGTCTTCGAGCCAGGAAAAAAAGCCCTGGTCGTTAATCAGGCCATATTTAATGACCTCGGCCAGTCCTGAGCGTAATTCCCGGTCAGGCAGGCTGTCCAGGGTGTCGGTGTCGGCGATCACGGCACGTGGCTGGTAAAAAGCGCCGATCATGTTTTTACCCAGGGGGTGATTGACCCCCGTTTTGCCACCGACAGAGGAGTCCACCATGGCGAGCAGGGTGGTCGGCACCTGAATGTAGGCTACTCCGCGCTGATACACTGCGGCGGCGAAGCCGGTGATGTCTCCCACGACGCCGCCGCCGAGGGCGCAGAGGGTGCAGTCACGGCCGTAACCTGCGCTCAGCAGGCGCCCGGTGATTTCTTGGATATTCGCGAGAGATTTGCTCTCCTCGCCGGCCGGCAGGATGATGACCAGCAAGTCTTTTTCGAGTTTCTGCAGGGTTTTTTGCAGCGTCTCCAGATAGAGTGGAGCGACATTGCTGTCCGTGATAATCGCGACCGGACCTTTGCTCAGGGCGGGAGCGAAAAGAGTCGGATCGGAGAGGATGCCGGTGCTTATGTGGATGGGGTAACTGCGCGGACCCAGATCGACGCGAAGACTATGCATAATGTTTACTCTTATAGACCGATTTATACCCCATTGTTGTGGTTCTTTTACGTTGAGGCAAGTGCACCGCCGTCATTGCGGCCGTTCTGAGCTTGTTTGACCGGCTATCCCCGTGTAGGGATTTGCCCCGCCCGCTGTTGGAGATGTCGCAGTATCCGGCGCAAGACCTGATCCGAGCGCAGACCATCTCCCAGTACCCGCCAGTGCGCGGTCTCCTGATAAAGCGCATTACGCTGCCCGGCAAGGGTCTGTAGCCGTGTATTGAGGTCGGTATTTTGCAGCAGGGGACGGTTGCGGTCATGGCGGATACGTTTGAGCTGCTCGTCGACACTAACATCCAGATAGATGACCCTGCCCATGCGTCGCAAATGATGGCGATTAGCCGGGTCGAGTATGGCGCCGCCGCCGGTGGCCAGTACGATCGGCTCACTCCGGGTGGAGAGATCGGCGATGATTTTGCGCTCCCGCTCGCGGAAACCCGATTCCCCCTCAATCTCGAAAATAGTGGGTATACCTACACCGGTATGGCTGACAATGAGTGCGTCGCTATCCACATAAGGAAGGCGCAAACGGGCGGCCAGAAGCCGCCCTATGGTCGATTTACCCGATCCCATGGGACCGATGAGGATAATACTTCTGGTCATTGCCCGAGATTAGCGCTACCAGGTGCCCCCCCCAGGCCATCTGGGGCATCGCCGCCAATCACCTTGGGGGTCAGAAAAACCAGCAATTCCGTTTTCGCCACATTGTTGATATGGCTCTTGAAGAGCCAGCCCAGCAGGGGAATATCCCTGAGCAATGGAACACCGGTTTCGTTCTGGGTGGTCGAGTCGGTGTAAATGCCGCCGATGACCACCGTCTGCCCATTATTAACCAGCAGCTTGGTTTTGACCTGCTGGGTATCAATGGGAATGCCGGAAGGCAGGGCCTGAGCGTAGTTGGGCTGGTCATTACGCGCATCCACATCCAGGGTAATCTTGCCGTTGGGCGAGATGTGCGGCGTGACGTCCAGGCTGAGCACCGCTTTCTTGAAGGATACTGACGTTGCACCGCTGCTGGTGGATTGCTGATAGGGGATTTCCTGACCCTGTTCGATGACCGCCTTTTCGTTGTCCTGGGTGAGGACTTTGGGGCTGGAGATAATCTTGGCGCGGTTGTTCGCTTGCAGTGCCTGTAATTGCAGATTCAGGATGCGATTGCCAGCGGCGGTGCCCAGAGCAAAGCCCAGCGATGCTGGATTGGTGCCCGCGAGGGCGCTGCCTGCGGTGGAGGGCGTCAGGTTTACCAGTGCCGGGGTGGTGAAGCCGGTTCCGCTGGTGGTGGAAGTTCCAGACATCGGGTAGGAGCCACCCTGTGTCGATGTAACCCCCGTACCACCAGTACCCGACAGGTTGACGACGCCACCACCGCCGCCGCCGGTATAGGTTCCGCCCCACTGTACACCGAGGGACTGTGCGGCATTGGTAGTGATCTGCACAATGCGCGCTTCAATCAGTACCTGCGGGACCGGACGATCGATTTTAGTGATCAGGTTTTTGATGTTGGTAATATCCTGCGGGGTGTCACGGACCAGCAAGCTGTTGGTGCGGGTTACTACCGCTACCGAGCCGCGTGGACCGAGCAACGAGTTGCCAATAAGGCTGGAGCTCGGAATGCCCAATGCACTGGCCAGAGCGGCATTCTGTGCGGGATTCATGCTCATGCCATTGTCGGCCCCTGCAACTCCGGGTTGCTGGTTTTGATCGAAACCCTGCAGCAGCGAGGCAATCTGCGAGGCTTTTGCATATTTGATCTGGATCAGTTCCGTCTCCAGCGGTTCGAGCTTGCGCTTACTGGCAGCGGCCTTCAGTTGCGCCTCTTCCTGACTGGTAATCTGGTTGGCCGGAGCCACCCAGAGAATGTTGCCGATATGTTTTACCGCCAGACCCTGAGACTCCAGAATCACTTGCAGGGCTTGTTCCCACGGCTCGTTCTTGAGGCGGATGGAAAGACTGCCGGTCACATTGTTAGAGACGACAATATTCTGATGGGTAAAGTCGGCAATGACCTGCAGGGCATCGCGCACGCTGATGTTCTGGAAGTCCATACTCAGGCGCGCACCGGCGTCGGGATTGCTGTCTGCCTCAGTGGTTTTGGGATGTACATCAATCAACGTGTGTTGCCCCAGTTGGTAGGCCGAGTACTCGTAAGGACCATGAATGGCAAACACCAGCCGGGTGTTGCGCCCCAGCGGGTAACTGTCCACATACTGAACCGGGGTGCCGAACTGGCTGACCCCGAAGCGGTGAGTATAGCTGGACGGAATGCCCGTGTCTTTGAGCTCGACGATGAGGGCGCCATTCTCACGAGTGACGTTCATCTGCGGTTGCGGGCCGGAGATGGAAAGATTCAGAACCCCACCACCGTCCTTACCACGCGTAAAACTCAGATCGTTGATTTGTGTGCCGGAAGTGATGGCTGGGGCGGGCACGGGCGGCGCAGATGTTACGGGGACCTCTGTCGTGCTGCTGGTCGGTATGCTCGCCATGGCCAACGCTGGTGCCGTTGCGGCTTTACTTTGATCGGCTACCAGGGCAAGCCGATAACCGCCGGGCGCCGGCTCCATCATGATCGCCTGCGGTGACTTCAGCAGCAGATCAAGGCGGGCGTGATGACCAACATTTTCGGTGAGCACATTCTGCACGGCGCCGCTGCCTGCGACGGTACCCACGGAGGCCAGGAAGTGGGCGTCACTGAAGTCGATGCGCACCCGATAACCGCCATTCAGGGTGTTCACGTCGTAGGCAGGGCGGCTGTCACTGCGGATCAGGAACACCGTACCATGCTGATCCGCTACCGGCGTAACGCTGCTGATAAGACTCTCGGCCCAGGCGGTGCCGGAGCTCAGGCAGAGCGTTGCCGCGATGATGGCTGGCCTCAGTACCGGAGGGCGGGACTGCCGGCTTGCAGTGACACTGCGGATGTGGCGGACGGTATTGGATGCTGTGCTCATCTTTTCGCTATCCTCTGTATTCTTTGGGGTTAGGCAAGTCATGTTCAGTTGCCGTTTTGCATCTGCAAAACAGTCTGTTCTTTCTGAAATCCGCCGAAGGCGTTGGGCATGTATTGTTCGACGGTGACCGACCGCTTCGTCATGCCGTCATCAATGCGCACGATGCGACCATTATGGGTGCCAATGTAGCTGCCGATCGTCGCGCGATAGATTTTTTTATCCGGCGCAAGGACTACGGCCCAGAGCTTGCCCTGGTTATCCCGGACAAGGCCGGTTACGCTCAGGCTGGAAAGGGCGTATTTTTCCAGCGGCTGGACGGGTCCATGACTGGCGGGACGTGGTCCGCTACTGGCGGCAGCAGCTTCCTTGCGCAACAGCAGCTCTGAGAAGCTCGTGAAGGGGTCACGGTTGAGCGGATTCTCATAAGCTTTTGGCGCGTAGGCGGGGGGCTTGGGCAGTGGTGTAATGTGCGTGTTGCTTTTCGGGCCATCGGCGACAAAAGCCTGAAGATGGCTGAGGTTGTCAGCGTCCGAGCAACCGCCCAGCAGCGCCATGCCGGTAAGCATCATCATGATACTGAGAGAGCGTTTCATGGCTTGCCCCCGTCCTTGTTTTGAGCATCGGCACTGTCACTGCCGTCCAGATAGTGATAAGTAGTTGCCGTGCATTGCATCACCAGTTTCTGGGCGGCCTGTGCCTTGGCGATATTGGTTGCACCCGCATCAGGCATCCGGGCAATGTCGATATTGTTGATGGTGACAATGCGGGGCATGGCGGCGACCGCAGCGGCGAAGCGCCCGATATCACTGTAGGTACCAACCACTTTAAGCTTGACCGGTATCTTCGCGTAGAAGTTTTTGTTGACCTCGCCGGTAGGCTGGAAGAGTTCAAAGTCCAGCCCGCGGCTGCGTCCTGCCAGAGTCACATCATCCAGCAAAGAAGGGATCTGGGTGCGATTGGGCAACTGCTGCAGAAAGTCCTGGAAACGCCGATTCATCTCCCTGATCTGAGCCTGGTAGGCGGGCAGGGAGGCGGCCAGCATTTGCTTTTGCCGCACCTGGATCTTCAGGCTACCTTCCTGGGTTTTTAGTTGATTGTACAGGTTATTTTCTGGTGAAATGAACTCAAACCAAGCCAGGATACCGAGAACCAGGACGATGATGGCGACGACGATGAGCTTGGTTTTGACCGGCCAACGGATGACGTCATCGATTTGCAGGTTGCGGAATTCATCAAAGGTCATGGCTGTGTATCCTTATTCTGCGCGGATGCGCCACTTTTATTCGCGGCAGTTGGCGTACGGATGCTCATCTGCAGCGTGAATTGCCCCACCTCTTCATTACCTAGCCTGGATTTACTGATGATATTCAGTTCTGGCTTCTCAAAAATCTTTGAGGCTTCAATGTTGCGCATAAATGCCGCGACCTGATCATTCGCCTGGGAATAGCCGTCGACGGTAATAGCGTTGCCCACCTGTTTGAGGTGGGTCAGGAACACGCCGTTGGGCGTAACGCTGGCCAGGGTGTTGAAGAGACGCACTACCATATCCCGCTGGTCTTGCAGGTCGGTGATGATGCCTTCACGGGCGAGCAGTTGATCACGTTTCTTACGCAGGTCGGCAATGGACGCGATTTTTTTGTCCAGTTGGGTGGTGACGTTCTGCAGATATTGCACTTTTTTCTGCTCAGCAGAGACGCGCGCACTGAAAATGCTGTAAATACCGTAGTAGAACAGGGCGGCCAGCAACAGGATGCCGACGAGAGCTAGCGCCAAAAGCTGGCTGCGCCGGGTGCGCTGGGCCTCCCGATAGGGCAGTAGGTTGATACGGATCATGCCGGAATCCTCCTTAACGCCAGCCCGCAGGCAACAGCCAGAGACGATCGGTCTGCATCCATAAAGCGACGACTGATCTGAGGAGCCATTTCCATGCCCACAAAAGGATCAGGCACGTAAACCGGAAAGTTCACGAGCTGGCGCAATTGTTCGGCAAGTTGCGGAATCCGGGCTCCGACACCAAAGAGATGCACCGATCCCGCCGGAATGTCCGGCATGCTGGCCTGAAAGAAATCCAGGGAGCGAAACAGTTCCTGTGCCATGCTCCGGGCAAAGGGGCTGAGCACATCACGCCCATATTCCGGCGGTAATCCGCCGAAGCGCTCCATGCGTTGTGCGTCGTTGATGTCGAGGCCATAGCGGCGCTGGATTTCTTCAATCAGACGACTGAGGCCAAAATTATGTTCACGGGAGTAAACCGGATGACCTTCCTGAAAGACGTAAATATTCGTGGTGGCGCTACCCATCTCCACCAGGACGACCGCTCCGCCCGGGATGTTGCGTTCCTGTGGAGACACTCTGGCGAGGTGCTCATGCAATAACCAGAGCGCAAAAGGCTTGACGTCAATAATTCTGGGCTTGAGGCCCGCCTCTTCAAGCACCGCAGCGCGGTCTTCGACGGCTTCTTTTTTGCACGCCACCAGCAATATATGGTTATACCCTTTTCTGATGGCGTCCGGCCCAAGCACCGCGAAATCAAAATTGACGGCATCAATGCTGTAGGGAATGTACTGGCCACTTTCAAAGCGAATCTGCTCTTCTATAGCCACTTCATCCAAATCGCCCGGAAGCGATATGACCTTGACGATGGCCGTATTGGCCGGCAAAGCGGTCGCCACGGCCTTGGTCCGGATGCGGGATCGTTCAAGAATGGTGCGCAGCGCACGCCTGACCGCTTCAGCGTCCTGGATGTCGCGATCATTGACGGCGCCTGGCGGGAGCGTCTCGGAGTCTGCGTGTTCGACGCGAAGCTTCCCTCGGGACTGCGAGAGTTCAACGAGTTTTACCGCGTCCGGACTAATATCCAGGCCGAGCAAAGGAGGACTTGGTAAGCGCAGCACGTTTACTCCCTTTTTTTAGTCTGACAAATATTACATCAATGCGGTTTGCAAAAAAGCAACAACAGTTGCGCAAAGTACGAGGTCTTTGGGCAAGTGAGGGAGAAATTAGTAGCATTCCCGATTCTGTCAAGGCGGGCAGCAGCGGAAATTGTTACAATGCGCCCGGAATCCGGTGGCGCTGCGGGAGCATCCGGCTTTTAGTGAGGTGAATTGAGGAGTTCCATGACATTGACAGAAGCGGATTTTGATCCCCGGGACGTGGCGTGGATGACGCTGGCGCTGGACTACGCGGCGCGGGCGGCGGGGCACGGTGAGGTGCCAGTGGGGGCTGTTCTGGTGGATGCGGACGGGCATCTGCTGGCGGCGGCGCACAATATGCCGGTGCAGGAACACGACCCCAGCGCCCATGCAGAAGTGCGCGTGTTGCGTTTGGCGGCACGCTCCCAGCAAAACTACCGGCTGACTGGGACGACCCTCTATGTCACGCTGGAACCCTGTGTGATGTGTGCGGGGGCACTGCTGCATGCGCGGGTAGGGCGGCTCGTATATGGTGCTACCGACCCCAAAGCGGGCGCGGTGGAAAGTCTTTACCATCTGCTGGAAGATGATCGATTAAATCACCGTATCATAGCGCAGGGCGGTTTACTGGCGGCGTCATCCGCGATTTTGCTAAGGGATTTTTTTCAGGTACGACGGCGCGTTAAGCGGGCAGGAAAGGCACGTTTCACCGGGACCGGGGCTGCTGAGCAGGAGGAAAGGGAATGAAGCAGTACAGTGGTGAATGGCAGATGAACAATGGCGGGCGCGGACTATATGAACTCACTCAGAAATTGCAGGAGTGGTTACGGGAGGCGAGTGCCAAGGAGGGATGGGTGAATCTCTTCGTCCCCCACACTTCAGCCAGTCTGTTGCTGCAGGAAAACGCCGATCCGGATGTGCAAAGAGATATTCTTGATTATTTTGCACGCTTGGTTCCCGATGGTGATGCCGGTTTTCGTCATTGCAATGAAGGGCCGGATGATATGTCGGCGCACCTGCGCAGTGCGCTGACCCAGAATAGTCTGATCATTCCGGTGCGGGAGGGGCGGGCGGCGCTGGGGGTCTGGCAGGGGGTTTTTCTGTTTGAACACCGGCTGCGGCCAGTCAGCCGCCGGGTGCTGGTCAGTTTTCAGGGCGTTGTGGAGGCGGTCTGATGTCGGAATTTATGACGTTATACAACGGGATGCTGCGCGGCATTCGGGACTGGGCGCGCTGGGACGATTTTCAGAAAACCCTTGCGGAACAGTCGGATAATGGCTGGTATGTGTACTTCGTCGGGGTAAATTTTCCACAGGCGCCGCTGGATGCGGCGACCCTCCGCAAGGTGTTGGGCGCGATCGATGTGCTGTTGCATCACGACCACAAAGAGAAATATCTCGGCATCGTCTATGTGGATGATTTTGAATATCCGCAACTGATCAAGATTTACGATCCCAACAATTTGGGAGCGTCTTGTGGCAGCAGCGGAAAAGTGGTTCCGGCTGGCTGGATACTCTCCCGGGACCCCCCCGAACCTTTGGGGGAGTTTGTGGTGCCCGAAGGCCGCAAGCGCTGGTGGCGGGAAATTTTCCAAAACTGATTGGGTTGGCATTATCGCCCGGCCTTTTGTACCCTTGGGCGAACCAACCATCAGGAACACCCATGGAAGCTGACCTCAAGCCCCTGGAATTCGAGGGCATCCGCCGGTTGCTCGAAAAACTCTGCGCGACGCCCTTTGGGGCCGATGCGGCGCGCAATCTTGCACCCGCCCCCACACCGGCTGTCGCCCGCCAGTTGCAGGCGGCCATTACCGCCGCCCGCTTTGGTCTGGAGTCGGGCGAGGGGCCGATCCTCCCGGAGCTGCCGGATGTGCGAGCCGCCATCCGCCAGGTGGCCTCTCCCGGTGCTGCGCTGGCAGGCACCGCCTTTCGTAATCTCGCGCTGGTGCTGCGTGTCGGTGCGCAGTTGCGTCCTTATGTGGAGAAGCGCCCCGCGCTTTTGCCCGCCGGACCGGAGCATCTGGACGCGGCAGCGGACCTGCTGCCGCGGATTGACGCTGTTCTGATGCCCAACGGCAGTATGCGCGAAGATGGTAATGATACCCTGCGCCAGTTGCATGGTGAGCTGAAGACGGAGCGCCAGCAGATTCAGAAAACCCTGCAGGGGCATCTGCGTGCGCCGGGAGCGAAGGTCCACTGGTCCGGCCAGCGCGCCTGCGTGCATTTGCCCGATGGGGCAGTGGACAATATTCGCGGTGTGCGGCGCGGCACAGGTCCGGGTGGGCACGGCACTCTGGTTGAGCCGATGGAGATGGTGGCGGGCAATAACCATCTGGAAAAGCTCGCTGGCCGTATCGATCAGGAAAACCAGGCCATCCTTCGCGCCCTCAGTGATGCCGCGCGCGCGCGTCTGAACGGCCTGCAGCATCTGGTGGAGTCACTCACCTGGCTGGATCTGGCCATCGCGGGTGCGCAACTGTCCATCCATCTGCACGGCAAAGCGGCGGAGATGGTGGATGAGCCGGTGCTGGTACTGGAAGAGGCATATCACCCGCAACTGCTCCTCGCCTATGCGGAGAAGCGAGGTCCGCAGCCCAAACCGCTCTCCGTGCATATTGATGCCGAGTGCCCGATTCTGGTGGTGACCGGACCAAACACCGGTGGTAAGAGTGTCTCGCTGAAGACGGTTGGATTGCTCACGGTGATGGCCCATTGCGGCTTGCATATCCCGGTAAACGGGCGCGCCGTGGTCGGTAACTTTACCCGTATTTTTGTCGACATGGGTGACCCGCAGAGTGTAGCCTTTGCGTTGTCCACCTATTCTGGGCATGTAGAGGTCCTCAAAAGACTGCTCGCGGAAGCCGATGACCACACGCTGATCCTGCTGGATGAGCTGGGTACCGGCACCGACCCGGAAGAGGGGGCGGCGCTGGCGATGGCGGTGCTCGATCATCTGGCGGGACGCGGGGTGCGGGGTATGGTGACCACCCATCTCACACCGCTCAAGGCCTTTGCTGATACCCACTCCTGCCTGCGTAACGCCTCCATGCGCTTTGATCAGGAGCGGCTGGAACCCACCTATGAGCTGCAGATCGGGGTGCCGGGGCGTTCCATGGGGCTGGTCATCGCGGCTCGGCGAGGGCTGCCCGAGGAGCTGGTCAGCAAGGCACGGGGTTATCTGGAGTCCCTGCACAGCCACTAGGCCAGAAAGCTGGGTGCCGCGGTGTACCATAGATGACGATCCATATGTGCCAAGGCATTTTTATTTGACCTCGCCACAAAAAATGTCTAGCTTTCTGCGCTGATACTTTATTCCCTGAGGAGTACGACGATGACGTCCCCGACGACTACGCAAGATCGCCCAAGTCCCGAGCTGGAAACAGAAGAGCTGACGGGTGCGGGGATTGTAGTCCGTGCGTTGCGTGATGAAGGTGTAGAATATGTTTTCGGCTATCCGGGCGGCGCTGTGCTCTACATTTACGACGAGCTGGCGCAGCAGGATGCCGTCAGGCACATCCTCGTGCGCCATGAGCAAGCAGCGGTGCATGCAGCGGATGCCTATTCCCGGGTCACCGGCAAGGTGGGTGTGGCGCTGGTCACCAGCGGGCCGGGTGCCACCAATGCGGTGACCGGTATTGCCACGGCGTATATGGACTCGGTGCCCATGGTGGTGATCACCGGGCAGGTGCCCGTTGCGCTCATCGGCAATGACGCCTTTCAGGAAGTGGATACGGTAGGTATTACGCGCCCCTGTACGAAGCATAATTTTTTGGTGAAGGATGTCCGCGATCTGGCGAGCACCCTGAAGACGGCTTTTTATCTGGCGGCGACGGGGCGGCCCGGACCGGTGCTGGTAGACATCCCCAAGGACATTACCAGCCACAAAACCCATTATCACTACCCGGAAAAAATCAGTCTGCGCTCCTACAAACCGACGGTGAAAGGCCATCCTGGGCAGGTGCGTAAAGCCATGCAACTCATTACCAGTGCGCAGCGGCCGATGTTCTATACCGGCGGCGGTATTGTCCTCGGTAACGCCTCCGCGGAATTGCGCAAACTGGTGCGCACGCTGGGCGCACCCATTACCCATACCCTCATGGGACTGGGCGCTTATCCGGCATCGGATCGCCAGTTCCTTGGAATGCTGGGCATGCACGGCACCTATGAAGCCAATATGGCGGTGCAGCACTGTGACGTGCTGGTGGCCCTGGGGGCGCGTTTTGACGACCGCGTCACGGGTAACCTCGCCAAATTTGCGCCACACGCGCGGATTGTGCATGTGGACGTCGATCCGTCCTCCATCTCCAAGAATGTGCGGGTGGATGTGCCTGTCGTCGGCGATTTGCAGCAGGTACTGCTGGAGATGAATCAGGTGCTGGCGGAGAGCGATCAGCGCAATGATCCCCAGGCGATGCAGGCGTGGTGGGCACAAATTGAGGAATGGCGGCAGCGTGGTTGCCTGCACTACAAGCAGGACGATCGCATCATCAAGCCGCAGTTTGTGGTGCAGAAACTTTATGAACTGACGGGAGGTAACGCCATCGTTACCTCGGATGTGGGACAGCACCAGATGTGGGCGGCGCAGTTTTATGGTTTCGACCGGCCACGGCGTTGGGTCAACAGCGGTGGACTGGGTACCATGGGCTTCGGGCTCCCGGCGGCCATGGGCGCGCAGGTCGCCGAACCGGATTCGACGGTGGTCTGTATTACGGGCGATGGCAGCATCCAGATGAATATTCAGGAGTTGTCCACCTGTCTGCAGCATCATTTGCCTGTCAAGGTGGCATGTCTCAACAATCATTATCTGGGGATGGTGCGGCAGTGGCAGGAGTTCTTCTATGAGAATCGTTACGCCATGAGTTATGTGGATGCCCTGCCGGACTTCGTCAAATTGGCCGAAGCCTACGGCCATATCGGCCTGCGCGCGGATACGCCCGCCGATGTGGAGCCGGTGATCCGTGAGGCACTGCGCCTTAAAGATCGCATGGTGTTCATGGACTTCCAGGTGGACCCGCAGGAAAACGTCTACCCCATGGTGCCCGCGGGTGCGGCCCTCTCTGAAATGATTCTGGTGTAGCCCCCATGCGCCATATCATCTCTATCTTGCTGGAAAATGAAGCGGGCGCCTTGTCACGAGTGGCAGGGCTGTTCTCAGCGCGTGGTTATAACATTGAAGCGATGACCGTCGCGCCGACCCACGATCCGAGTATCTCGCGGATGACCGTGGCCACCCGTGGCTCCGAAGAGATCATGGAGCAGGTCCTCAAGCAGTTGAATAAGCTCGTGGAGGTCATTCGCGTGCAGGACCTGACAGAGGGCCCACATATTGAGCGGGAGCTGATGCTTATCAAGGTCCATGCTGTGGGGCCGGATCGTGAGGAAGTCAAAAGGCTGTCGGATATTTTCCGGGGGCGCATCATTGATGTGACGGACCGCTCCTACACCATGGAGCTGACCGGTACTGGCGAGAAGCTGGATGCCTTTATCCATGCTCTGGACCCCGGTATGGTCATTGAAGTAGTACGCAGCGGTGCCAGCGCCATCAGCCGTGGTGCCAAGGCGATATAAGTAATAAACGTTGTTTTGCAATAACTTAACTATATAAAGAGGTTTCACATGAAGGTTTTTTACGATAACGACGCCGATCTCGCTCTGATCCAGAAGAAGAAAGTAGCCATCATCGGCTACGGTTCCCAGGGGCACGCCCATGCGTTGAATCTCAAGGATTCCGGCGTGAGCGTAGTGGTTGGTCTGCGCAAGGACTCCTCCTCCTGGGAAAAGGCCAGTAAGGCCGGGTTGGCAGTCAAGGAAGTCGCCACAGCGGTTGCAGCAGCCGATGTGATCATGATCCTGACCCCCGATGAAGGTCAGAGCGCACTGTATCGCGATGAGATCGCACCGAACATCAAGCAGGGCGCGGCATTGGTATTCGCCCACGGCTTTAACGTCCACTTTGGCCAGATTCATCCGCGTGCCGATCTGGACTGCTTCCTGGTGGCGCCCAAGGGGCCGGGGCATCTGGTGCGTTCCACCTACACCCAGGGCGGCGGCGTGCCCAGCCTGATTGCAGTACATCAGGATGCCAGCGGCAATGCCACCAACATCGCCCTGTCTTATGCCAAGGCCAACGGTGGCACCCGTGCTGGCGTGATCGAGACTAGCTTCCGGGAAGAGACCGAAACCGACCTCTTCGGTGAGCAAGCGGTACTTTGTGGCGGCGCCACGGCGCTGGTGCAGGCGGGCTTTGAGACCTTGGTGGAAGCCGGCTATGCGCCGGAAATGGCCTACTTTGAGTGTATGCACGAGTTGAAACTGATCGTCGACCTCATGTACGAAGGCGGCATCAGCAACATGCGCTATTCCATCTCCAACACCGCCGAATATGGCGACCTGACCCGCGGCCCGCGCGTCGTCAATGCGGATACCAAGGCGGAAATGAAGAAGATTCTGACAGAAATTCAGAATGGCCAGTTCGCCAGAGAATTTATCCTGGAGAATCAGGCTGGTAAGCCGACCATGCAGGCCATGCGCCGGATAGGTGCCGAGCATCCCATCGAGGTGGTGGGCAACAAGCTGCGTTCCATGATGACCTGGATTGGTCAGAGCCGGATCGTGGACCGCTCGCGTAACTGAGTTCGCGACAGGGATTGGCGACAATCTGCAGGGGGCAGAATGGCTGTGGGCAAAAAGCAATGCGCCTGTGGTGATTCTGCCCTTTTATCGTTGTCCGGCTCCTGATACGCTCTGCGCATGAAAACAGACTATCCTTATCCTTTGTTGGCGCGCGAGGGCTGGCCTTTTATCGCGCTCTTTCTGGGCGTGGCCATCGTGCTCCAGATATTTACGAATGGCTGGTGGGCATTGCCTTTCTATCTGTTGTTCCTCTTCAGCCTCCAGTTTTTCCGCGACCCGCGGCGACCTTTGCCTGCCTTGTCGGAGCGATCGGTGCTGTGTCCGGCGGATGGTAAGGTGATCGCCGTTGAGCAGGTTGAAGACCCTTATCTGTCCCGTCCCGCGCTCAAGATCAGCATTTTCATGAATGTTTTTGATGTGCATGTCAATCGCATGCCGGTCGGGGGGCAAGTGCGAAAAACCTGGTATTTTCCGGGAAAATTCTTCAATGCGGCGCTTGACAAGGCGTCGCTGGAGAATGAACGCAATGCCCTTTGGGTCAAGGCGAGTGATGGTAGTGACGTGACTGTTGTGCAGGTGGCGGGCTTGGTCGCGCGGCGGATTGTCTGCTATGTCGCTGCGGACAGTGTAGTGACCGCGGGCCAGCGCTTCGGCTTTATCCGTTTTGGTTCGCGGGTGGATACCTACTTGCCGCTCAGTGCCCAGCCTTTGGTGGCTATAGGGGAGCGGGTGCGTTCGGGCGCCCAGTATATTGCGACCTTGGGTGTGCAGCAGCAGGCATGAATCCCAGATATCCGCGCCGTGGCGTTTATGTCCTGCCCAACCTCTTTACTACGGCCAGCCTTTTTGCGGGTTTCTACTCTATCATCGCTTCCATTAACGGACATTACCGGGTGGCGGCCATCGTGATCTTCATCGCTATGATTCTCGATGGGCTGGATGGGCGTGTGGCACGGATGACCCATACGGAAAGCGCGTTCGGCGCGGAATATGATTCATTGGCGGATGTGATTGCCTTTGGTATGGCACCGGCCATTTTGGTGTTTCTGTGGGGGCTGCGGGATTTCGGCAATTTTGGCTGGCTGGGGGCCTTTGTTTATACCGCCTGTGGTGCCCTGCGTCTGGCCCGCTTTAATACCCAGATACATAGCGCATCCAAGCGCTACTTCCAGGGTTTGCCCATACCTACGGCAGCGGCCGTGTTGGCTAGTCTGGTCTGGGTGGCGGTAGGGGAGGGTTACCCCTGGCTGACGCAGATTAGTGAATATCTGGCGCTGGGACTGGTCTACGCGTTGGGCCTGTTGATGGTCAGTAATGTCCGCTTCCGCAGTTTCAAGGATTTCGACCTGCATGGGCGGGTGCCTTTTGCGTTAGCCATTCTGGTGGTGCTGGCTGTTGCCCTGGTTGCCGTGCATCCGCCGCTGGTACTGTTTATCGCCGTGATTTCCTATGTGGTGATGGGACTGTTGCTGACCCTGTGGCAAATCCGCAGCCGCCGTACCCAGCGTCGGCGCGGTAGTTCCAGTCACTGACTTGCCGATACTGTGGATGCACCCCAATGCAGGGCACGTAACCGACTGAATTTTTTGTGTTGATGCGCCTGCATGCGGATGAGAATGTCGTTCAGCGTATGCACGGCCTCCACCGCATAAGGACCCTTGTTGAGCATCACGCACTCGGCGCGCACACCCATGGCCGCATCGGTGAATTCGGGCCGGGAGATGATGCCCTTTTTGGTGAGTTGTTCCAGCACCTGGGTGGCCCAGATGACGGGCAAATGCGCCGCTTCTGCCAGCCAGAGAATCTCTTCCTGTACTTCCGCCAGTCGTTCAGGGCCCACTTCTACAGCCAGATCGCCGCGCGCGATCATTACACCCATCGGTTGGCGTCCGAGGGCGGCCAGCAGTATCTCCGGTAGTTCGTGAAAGGAGCCAGCGGTTTCTATTTTCGCGATAACACCCAGGTGTTCACCTTGCCGCTGACGCAGGGCTTCCAGCATGCCACGCATGTGTTCGGCGCTCTCTACGAAAGAAAAACCGATGAGATCCGCCAAAGGAATAATGGTGTCCAGATCCTCCAGGTCCTTGGCACTGAGGGCCGGAAGATTCAGTGCTAGTCCGGGAAAATTGAGACCACGGCCTGCTTGCAGGCGGGCACCCCCTGGTTTGGTTTTGGTGATGCGCAGCAAGGCACCTTCAGGACCCTGTTCCATGACCATGGCGGCAATTTTGCCGTCGTCCATCCACACCGCCTGGCCGACGGGCAGTTGCGCAACGACTTCCGGGAGGGTGCAGGCGATGCGTGCCGGGCGACTCTTCTGTGCCGGTGCCCCGGGCCCTGGTTGGCTTTGCAGCAGGAGCTGATCGTCGACTTCCAGATGCAGAGGGAGTGCGCTTTGCGGAATGCCCACAAAGTGTCCTTGCACATGGCGGCGACGCCGGCTTTGCCAGGGGTTCCCCGCAGTGAAGTAGCAGCCCTGCATGGCCTGTAAGGTGATGATCTGACCTTCAATGCGTTCAACCACGAGTACACGCTCCTTGCCGCGGGCATCGTGGCAGAGCAAGTCTTCGCCTTGCTGCGGCATGGCGCTGCCGGATGCCATAAGGAGTAGGCAATCTATCCCTGCGGGACTAAGCGCTACCTCCTTATGGCAGGCCAGCACGGTCATTTGTGCTGGCGTTTGCAGGCGACCGAGGCGGTCACGTTCAGGACTCAAATGGATCACTCCCGGAACTTCGGGAAGCGGGCCGGTGCGAATCTTGTGCCCGGCGAGGTCGGCGAGAATCCGGCAGGGCTGACCAGTGTCCCGGCTCGCGGTGCGGACTTGCTCAGCCAACCGTTGCCATATGGCCTGGTCATCATGGGCGCAGTTAATACGCGCGATGTTCATGCCGGCAGTTAATAAATTGCGGAAAAAATCAGAATCGTCAACGCGATCGCCGGATAGCGTCACCATGATGTGGGTGCTGCGTTGGTGGGGCGGACTGCCGAGCAGGGCCAGCGTGTTGTTCGTAAGGGCCTGCTGGCCTTGCCCTCGCGTGATGGCCGTGGTTCCGCTGAAGTCGGCAGGCGGCATTTGCAGGGCGGCGCGTAATATCTGCAAGGTACACTGCACGCTGTCAAGTACATGACTTTCTGCGCGACCGAGAGAGGAGAGTCCGGCATCTGACAAGGCATCTTGCAGGGGACGCAAATCGACGCTACGCAGGGCCAGGTAGTGCAGCATGTTACGGATACCGGGATGCCAGGGAAGACTGGGATCTTGCTGCTCCAAAAGAGTGAGTTGGGTTGCTTCACTCTGGACAATCCGCGTGTGCAGCCCTTCAAGGGCTTCCTGAAGGTCTTGCCATGCCTTATTCATATGCTTCATTCCGCCTGGTCATGCCCTGAGTGTAGCAGGTGAATATTTCAGTATGATGACATCCGGCCAGGTAGCGAAGTTTGCCGACTGAATGCGTTATCGCTCGTAATGATCGGTATGTTCTGTTAAAGTGCGCCTGCCGTCATGCCTCAGTCTGCATGACGCGCGTCGCATTGGTCCCCACCTTGATGAAGCGTCTGCCATAGACTGGCGCCCCTGTGGCGAGGCCGGTGTTTTCGGAGTAAAAAATTATGTCATCTTTTGAATCCCTTGGGCTTTCTGAGCCCATTTGGCGTGCTGCGGCCGAGCGCGGTTACACTACCCCCACCCCCATTCAGGAGCAGGCCATCCCAGTGGTCATGTCCGGCGTCGACCTGTTGGCCGGTGCGCAGACAGGTACCGGCAAGACTGCTGCCTTTGCCATGCCCATTCTGCACAAACTGTCCGCCACCGCAGATACCGCGGCGCGTGGTCCTTCTAGTGTGCGCGCGCTGATTCTGGTTCCCACCCGTGAACTGGCGGCGCAGGTAGAGGAGAGCGTGCAGTTGTACGGGCGCTATCTTTCCCTGCGTTCGCTGGTGCTCATCGGTGGTGTCAAGATCAATCCGCAGATGCAGAAACTACGCCGCAGTGTAGACGTATTGGTCGCTACCCCCGGTCGCCTGCTGGATCATATCCAGCAGCGCAGCGTCGACCTCTCTCACGTCGAAATTTTGGTGCTCGACGAAGCCGACCGCATGCTCGACATGGGCTTTATCCGTGACATCCGACGCATCCTTGCGGTATTGCCGAAAAAACGCCAAAATCTGCTGTTCTCGGCGACGTTTTCGCCAGAAATCCGCGGTCTGGCCGATGGCCTGCTCAATAACCCGGCCAGCGTCGAAGTCGCGACGCGCAATGCCACTGCCGACAATGTCGCGCAGCGGGTTTTTGCCGTCGATCAGGATCGCAAACGCGAACTCCTCGCCCATCTGATTGAAGAACATCAATGGGGGCAGGTGCTGGTCTTCACCCGCACCAAGCATGGTGCCGACCGCCTCGCCAGGCATTTGTCCCAGGATGGCATGCAGGCTATGGCCATCCATGGCGACAAGAGTCAGGGTGCCCGTACCCGCGCTCTGGCGGAGTTCAAGGAAGGCAAGGTGCGGGTCTTAGTCGCGACGGACATCGCTGCCCGCGGCATCGATATCAGCGAGTTGCCCCACGTAGTTAATTTTGAACTCCCCCATGTGCCCGAGGACTATGTCCATCGCATCGGACGGACCGGTCGTGCTGGCAATAATGGCCAAGCCGTATCGCTGGTAAGCAGCGAGGAGCGTAAGCAGTTGCAGGATGTGGAAAAGCTGCTGCGTCGCTCCTTTGACCGGGAGATCGTCGTCGGTTTTGAGCCGCGACAGTCTTTCTCCAGCCATGCGCCGTCATCGGCTCCGCGCCGTCCGGCTCAGGCCGCAGGGCGGGGTCGGCCCGGGTCAGGAGTGGCGCCTTCGGGTCGTGCCCGCCGCGCCTGAGAGGTTGATCCTTCCCATCCCGCACTGACCGGGTTATCTTTGTTCGCAGTGTCTTGGCATCCCGCCAGGGCTTGCGCCACAATAAGCGGACGATGAGTGTGTCCGAGCAAAAGGCAGGTATGGACGAAGACAAGGCATCCTCCCGCGTCCTGGTGGTGGAGGATGAGGAAGGCATCCAGGAACTCCTGCGCGTCACCCTGCAGCGTCATGGCTTTGAGGTGCGCTGTGAGGGAAGTGTCGAATCTGCGGAAGCCGTACTCCTGACCTGGGGGCCGCAGTTGCTCGTTCTTGACTGGATGCTTCCTGGCGAGAATGGCCTGGCATGGTGCCGTACTCTGCGCCGGCGTGAAGAGACCCAGAAACTGCCTATCATTTTGCTCACGGCGCGCGGTGAGGAAAGTGACCGTGTGCATGGTCTTGAATCGGGCGCGGACGATTACCTGGCCAAACCTTTTTCTCCGCGGGAGTTGGTGGCGCGGGTCAATGCCCTGTTACGACGCAGTTATGGCGGTACGGCAGCAGGCCGAGTGCGGCTCGGTGATCTGCATGTGGACCTGCGCGCGCATCGGGTGTACGCCGGTGAAGTGCAGATCCATCTCGGCCCTACCGAGTTCCGTCTTTTGCGTCTCTTTGTGACCAATCCAGAACGGGTCTTTTCGCGGGACATGCTGCTCGATCAGATCTGGGGGCGGCAGAGTTTTATTGAAGAGCGGACGGTCGATGTTCACATTCGCCGCTTACGGCGGGGGTTGGACCACCATGGTTATGCGCATATCATCGAAACAGTAAGGGGCGAAGGCTATCGCTGTAGCGCCTTGGGGTCCCAGCGCGAAGTGGTGGGCGGCGGGCGATGACTGGTACGGCGGCTTTTGCGCGTTCAGCATACCGCAGCGCACGTCAGCATCTCTTTTCGACGTGAAGTACCTCCGTGCCTGGTTTTACCCCGTAGTGCTCTGGTCACTGATTCCGATTTTTCTGGCCGCCGACGATGATCTGCGCGCCTGGTCCTACCTCCCACCGGTGATCATCGCTCTCTTGCTGGCGCTCTGGGTCGGCTGGCATCGCCAGCAATCCCAGAGTTTCAGCGCTTGGTTCCGCAACCCGGACACCTTACTGCCACCGCTGGCGGGGGGGATGTGGGAGGAGACTTTTGCCGAGGGCTACCACTGGCGACGTGATCAGGAGGCACAGCACCGTCTGCTGAGTGCCCAGATTGTACAATTGCGTGACGCCTTGCAGGCCATGCCCGACGTCGTGGTGCTCATGGATGAGCGCGGTCAGTTACTTTGGGTGAATCCTTCCGGTATCCGCTTGCTGCAACTGCAGTGGCCCGATGACGCGGGCAAGCCGCTGGCCTTCTGGCTGCGTACCCCGCATCTGCGGGCCTTTCTCGCTGGCGAAGGGCCGCCCAGCCTGCAACTCCCCGCCCCGGCAGATGCACAACAGATTTTGGAGGGTATGCGCTATCCCCTCGCCGATGCCGGCGCTTTGGTCATCTTCCGGGACGTGACCCGTATCCGCCAGCTTGAACAGGTCCGTCAGGACTTCGTGGCTAATGTCTCCCACGAGTTGCGCAGCCCGCTGACGGTGGTGCGCGGTTTCCTGGAAAACATGCTGGACAGTCCCATCGCCGCCGACGATGAGGTGAGCAGTCAACTCCGTCTCATGGAACAGCAGACACTGCGCATGCAGTCTTTGGTCGAAGACCTGCTGTCTCTGGCACGCATGGAGGCCGCCGAAGCGAATCCGGAACACTGCGAAACACTGATGCTCGCGGACATGATACACAACACATTGGACACCCTGGCGCCCGCGATAATGCAAAAACGGTTGCAGATCGACACAGCGCTGGATAGCGACTTGGGCTTTTTCGCAGAAACCATCGACCTGACCAGTATCATTCGCAATTTATTAGAAAACGCCATCAAATATACCCCGGCAGACCGCGCCGTCAGCGTACGCTGGGAGCGTCGCCCCGGCGAGCTGCTTTTCGTGGTGCAGGATACCGGCGATGGTATCGCTGCCGAGCATTTGCAGCGTATCACCGAGCGTTTTTACCGGGTGGACAAAGGTCGCTCCCGACGCATGGGGGGCACGGGGTTGGGGCTGGCCATTGTCCGTCACGCTGTCGAGCGTTATCAGGGGCATCTGGAAGTAGCCAGTGAAGTGGGTAAGGGAACCACTTTTACTGCGCATTTTCCGCTTCATCTCGCCCGCAGTTTCCCCCCCGACTCCGCAGTGTCATAAAATTGTAATAAAATCTTGCTATAGTTTCTGTGCAGCTTTTAACTAAACCTGTATAAGGGGCGGGATATTATGAAGTTCAATGGCGTGGCTTTTATGTTGGGCGTGATGAGCTTGGGCGTAGCAGGGCTGGCGCAGGCGGAAACCATTTCCGCCGCAGGCGGCACGGCCATTTATCCCGTCCTGTCCAAATGGGCAGAAACCTACAAACAGAAAACGGGCACCATGGTGAACTATCAGGCTATCGGTTCTGGTGGCGGGATTGCCCAAATCAAGGCCAAAACCGTCGCTTTCGCCAACAGCGACATGCCCCTCAAGCCTGAATATCTCAGCAAAGACCAGCTCGTCCAGTTTCCGGCAGTGATTATTGGCATTACCCCCGTCGTGAATGTCCCCGGTATAAAGCCCGGTGAACTGACCTTCAACGGCACTGTGCTCACCGGTATTTACCTGGGTAAGATCAAGAAATGGAACGACGCGGCCATTGCCGACCTCAATAAGGGCGTTAAGCTGCCGGATATGAATATTACCGTGGTCCATCGTTCTGACGGCTCCGGCACTACCTTCAACTTTACCAATTATCTGGCCAAAGTAAGCCCGGAATGGAAGCAACGGGTGGGCGATAACACTGCTGTTTCCTGGCCTGTTGGTGTGGGTGGCAAGGGTAATGCGGGCGTCGCTGCATATGTACAGCGGATTCCCGGTGCCATCGGCTACGTGGAATATGCCTATGCCAAGGAAAATCACATGGCTTACGGCAAAATGATCAATGCTGCGGGCAAAGTGGTGACCCCTGATCTGGCCACTTTCCAGGCCGCCGCGGCGAATGCGGACTTTACCAAGGTAGAGGATTTCTACATGATTCTCACCAACCAGCCGGGTGCCCAAAGTTGGCCCATTTCCGCTGCGACTTACATCCTTATGCGCAAGGACGCCGATAAGACGGCTAATGCCGGAGTCCTGAAGTTTGCGCGCTGGTTCCTGACAGCCCCGCAGGCGCAAGCAGAAGCCAGGAGCCTGGATTATGTGCCATTACCAAAAACTACGGTGACGCAGATTGAGGCGTACTGGAAAAGGACTCTGGGCCAGTGAACTAAGATATGGACGATACCCGCGACGCAGAGTTGGGAATGCGGAAGGCGGCGGTGCCGTCCCCCGCTGTGCCATCTCGCATCAGCCCGGCGCGATCACGACGCCTGCATGTCATGGACCGGGGCTTCCGCTGGCTGACGGGTGGGCTCGCCTTTTTGGTCCTGCTCCTGCTGGTTGGGGTGGCGTTGTCCCTTTTTTTGCGCGGGTGGGAAGCCTTTCATCATTTTGGCTTCGCTTTTTTCTGGAGCGATGCCTGGGATCCGGTTACGGAGAACTTCGGCGCTCTGGTACCGATTTACGGGACTTTGGTCAGCTCTCTGATCGCCCTGCTGATCGCCGTGCCCATCAGTTTCGGCATCGCCTTATTTATCAGTGAACTCGCACCCGAATGGTTGCGCCAACCGGTCGGCAGCGCCATTGAACTGCTGGCGGGTATCCCCAGTATCATCTTCGGCATGTGGGGTCTTTTCGTCTTTGCGCCGGTTTTGGGCAGCGCAGAGCCTTGGCTCAATGATCATCTGGGTGCTCTGCCCGGTATCGGGGCGCTGTTTCGCGGCCCGCCGATGGGCATTGGTATGCTGACTGCCGGTATTATTCTGGCCATCATGGTGATCCCCTTTATTTCCGCGATCATGCGCGATGTTTTTCTGGTTGTGCCAGCGATGCTCAAAGAGTCGGCCTATGGCCTCGGTGCCACGACTTGGGAAGTGGCACGCCATGTGGTTCTCCCTTATACCCGTACCGCGGTAGTCGGCGGGGTGTTCCTCGGGCTGGGCCGTGCCCTTGGTGAAACCATGGCGGTAACCTTTGTGATCGGTAATGCCCACGACCTCCATATCTCCTTGCTCGACGCCGGAAACTCCATCGCCGCCGCGCTGGCGAACGAGTTTGCGGAGGCTTTTTCACCCATGTACAAGTCGGCGCTCATGGCCTTGGGTTTCATTCTTTTCATCATTACCTTCGTGGTGCTGGTGCTGGCCAAACTGATGCTCTGGCATCTCGGTCAGGGACAAGGGAAAGCGGGCCTATGAGTGCGGCTATGAACGTCCGTTATCTGCGCCGCCGCTTCTGGAATATTTTCAATCTGGGCATGGCGGTCGCCATGACCCTGTTTGGCCTCTTCTGGCTGGTCTGGATTCTCTGGACCACCCTCTCTTATGGCGCTACCGCCCTGAACCTGGAACTGTTTACCGGTGACACGCCCGCGCCCGGCAGCATTGGCGGGCTGCGCAATGCCTTCGTGGGCAGCCTGCTGATGATCGGCGTGGCGGTGCTGATCGGTACCCCTGTGGGAATCCTGGCCGGCACCTATCTCGCCGAGTTTGCGCAAGGCAGCCGCCTGGCGGGGGTCATCCGTTTTTTTAATGATATTCTGCTCAGCGCGCCTTCCATCGTGATCGGCCTGTTTATTTACGCAGTCATGGTGGTACCCATGGGGAACTTCTCGGGTCTTGCCGGGGCCTTGTCACTGGCTATTTTGCTTTTGCCCGTCGTCCTGCGCACCACGGATGAGATGCTGGGCATGGTCCCCGGCACCATGCGTGAGGCGGCCCTGGCCCTGGGGGCGCCCCACTGGAAGATGATCGTTCAGGTGAGTTATCGGGCTGCGCGTTCTGGTATACTCACCGGGGTTCTGCTGGCGGTGGCAAGGATTAGCGGCGAGACCGCACCGCTGTTGTTCACGGCGCTCAATAATCAGTTCTTCAGCATGAATCTGGACAAGCCGATTGCCAATGTCCCCGTAGTCATTTTTCAATTTGCCATGAGTCCTTATCCGGAATGGCAGCATCTGGCCTGGGCGGGTGCGTTGATAGCTGCCATGGCTGTGCTAGTCTTGGGCCTCGTTTCTCGCTTTCTTATCAAAGACAGGAGTCCGCGTTAATGTCGGAACCTCAGAAAACCAAAATATCCGTCCGCCACCTGGATTTTTTTTACGGGAGCAACAAGGCCCTCATAGATATCAACTTGGAAATGCCAGAGAATCAGGTGACAGCGTTCATCGGGCCATCGGGTTGCGGCAAGTCGACGCTCCTGCGGGTGTTTAATCGCATGTATTCTCTGTACCCTGGGCAACGGGCGACCGGCGAGGTACTGCTGGATGGCGAGAATATTCTCGCTCCCGGCATGGATGTGAATATGCTGCGCGCTAAAATCGGTATGGTATTTCAGAAACCAACGCCTTTTCCCATGTCCATCTATGACAATATCGCCTTTGGCATCAAGCTCTATGAAAAATTACGCAAGGTGGAGATGGACGAGCGGGTGGAGCAGGCGTTGCGCCAGGCAGCTCTCTGGGAAGAGGTGAAGGACAAACTCAAGACTAGCGGGCTGGGGTTGTCCGGCGGGCAGCAGCAACGCCTGTGTATTGCACGCGCAGTGGCGGTGCAACCAGAGGTGATCCTGCTGGATGAGCCGACTTCGGCGCTGGATCCTATTGCTACCCTCAAGATTGAAGAGCTGGTGAGTGAACTGCGCAATCAGTTTACGATTCTGATCGTCACCCACAACATGCAGCAGGCAGCGCGAGTCTCTGATTACACGGCATTTATGTATATCGGCGAGATGGTGGAATTTGGGCCTACCAATCAGTTATTCACCAATCCCGGTAAAAAACAGACAGAAGACTACATCACGGGTCGCTACGGTTAAGGAGTGCAGCTATGGACAAAGAACCACATATTTCCCAGCGTTTTGATGAAGAACTCCACGAGGTCCACGCCTTGGTGCTCGCCATGGGGGGGGTGGTGGAGGAGCAGATCACGAATGCTGTCAGGGCACTGCAGGAGTCAGATGCCGAACTGGCCCGTGAGGTGATTGGCCGTGACCATGAGGTGAATGGTTACGAGGTGCGTATTGAAGAAGAGTGCATCAATATTCTGGCTACGCGTCAGCCTGCCGCCAGTGATCTGCGTTTGGTGATGACCCTGATCAAGACCATCGCGGATCTGGAGCGGATGGGCGACAAGGCCAGCAAAATTGCCGACATGGCCCTGGCCATGGGACATGGCGCGCGTAACGACAATCCGGCCTTTCTCAGAGACGTGGGCGTCATGGCCGACTATGCCCTGAATATGTTGCGCCGCGCCATGGACGCCCTGGCCCGTGCAGATGCGGAGGAAGCCATTGCCGTCGCCAAAGGCGATGAGGTGCTCAATCAGGAATACCGTTCTGCCTTGCGCCGTCTGATTACCTACATGATGGAAGATCCGCGCACCATCACCCCGGCCATTGATGCGCTTTTTATCGCCAAGGCCATTGAGCGTATTGGCGATCATGCCCGGAATATCTGCGAATACGTCATTTATCTTGCTAAAGGGAAAAGTGTCCGGCATCTTCCATTAGACGAGGTAGAACAAAGTATCCAGAGGAAATAGCCATGGTGGAATCCACAGCCACAGCAGAACTCAAAAACTTTCTGGCGGCCGTGGACCTGGGTTCCAACTCCTTTCATATGGTGGTTGCAGAAGAAATTGGCTCTGATATCCGTCTGCATGATCGTTTGCGTGAGGGCGTTCGTCTGGCTGAAGGTTTGCGCGATGACGGTAGCCTTGATCCTGCGGTAGAACAGCGCGCACTGGACTGCCTGGCGCGCTTCGGACAGCGTCTGCGCGGTATCCGCCCGGAGCGGGTGCGGGTGATCGGCACGAATACCTTGCGCGATGCGAGTGCTGGAGAAGACTTTGTGCATGCCATCGAAAAAACGCTCGGTTACCCGGTGGAAATCGTGGCTGGCCGCGAAGAAGCGCGTCTGGTTTACCTCGGCGTGGCGCACAGCTTGGCGGTAGACGCGCGTGAACGGCGTTTGGTTGCGGATATCGGGGGGGGCAGTACGGAGTTGATTGCGGGCCAGGGCTTTACCCCCGATCTGCGGGAAAGCCTGCATTTTGGCTGTGTGGCCTCTACCCGGGCCTACTTTCCGGATGAGCTGATTACGGCGGCTGCCTGTGAGCATCTTGAAAAACGGGTGCGTATGGCGGTAGAACCCATGCTTGATGATTTTATCCGCCATGGCTGGGATCAGGCTGTGGGTTCTTCGGGTACCATCAAGGCGATTGCCCGTGTCCTCGCGGAGAACGGTCAGGGTTCGCGCATCACCCACGCTGGCATGCACTGGCTGCGCGAGCAAATGACGCGTCTCGGTTCAGTACGTGCGCTGACCCAACTGAAAGGCCTGAAGGCGGATCGTGCCGCCGTTTTTCCGGGTGGATTCATCATTCTCTTCGCGCTTTTCGAGTCCTTGCGTCTGCAGGAAATGCGTTTTTCTGAGGGCGCTTTGCGCGAGGGGGCCATTTATGACCTGCTTGGGCGCATCCATCAGGAAGACACCCGGGAAATGAGCATCCGCAGCCTGCAGGAACGCTTTCACAGCCAGGTGCGGCGTAACCAGGGCATAGCGCAGTGGGCGGAGCATTTTTTCAAGACGGCAGCCGTATCCTGGCCGCTCCACGGCGGGCATAAGCAATGGCTGCATTGGGCCGCTCTGACCCATGATATCGGCCTCGACATCGCCCATTCGGGATTTCACAAACATGGTGAATACGTCTGGCGGAATGCCGATATTGCGGGATTCTCCCGTCGTGAGCAGGGCGTTGTTGCCGCGCTCGTGCGCGCCCAGCGTAAACGCCTTCCGGGCCTTGCTCAGTTACGTGCTCTGGGTATCGCGGCTGAAGATGTGGCGGTGTTGCAGCAGTTGGCGATCCTGCTCCGCTTGGCTATCCTGTTTCATCGTGGCGCGACGCCACTGACGGCACCGCCGGGTTTGACTGTGTCCGGTAAAAAACTGGTGCTGGCATTACCACTGAAATGGCTGACAGAAATGCCGCTGATGGCTGCCGATCTGGAGCAGGAGCAGGAGTGGATCACGCCAGATTTTTGCTTGCAATGGTAATCCTCTAAACCATTTGTTTTATCGACGCGAGGCGTGGGTCACGCATGTCAGAAGGTTTTGCTCACCTGGCCCTCATCACGGAAACCTATCCACCAGAGGTGAACGGCGTAGCCCATACGCTGCAGCGTATGGTAGAGCATCTCCGCGCCCGCGGTTATCGGGTCACCGTGTTGCGCCCGCAGCAGACGGGTGAAAGGGCAGGGGACGACCTGTTTCATGCCCTGTCTTTACCTTTCTATTCGCAGGTTCGGGTGGGATACAGTCTGTCTGGCCACATCGGTCAAAGATTGCGGGCCTTGCGCCCCGATCTGGTACATATTGCTACGGAAGGCCCGCTGGGCCTCGCCGGACTTTGGGCAGCCCGTCACCTTAAAATCCCCGTAGTGAGCAGTTTTCACACGAATTTTGACAGCTATGCCCGGCATTATCGCCTGCAATTCCTGCAAGGGCTAGTGTTGTGCTATCTGCGGTATTTCCACAATGCTACCCGCAAAACCCTGGTACCCAGTTGGGGAACTTTCGCTCACCTGCAGGCGCAGGGCTTCCTTAACCTCGCCATGTGGAGACGTGGGGTGGATACGACGCTCTACAACCCCCGCCGGCGCAGCGCGGCGCTACGCGCGCAACTTGGGCTGGATGGGGACGACGCGCTCTTGATTTATGTTGGGCGCCTAGCTCATGAAAAAAATCTATCTGTTCTGGTGAACGCTTAGTGCGCCGGTATAAACTGGCGTGAGGTAATTGATGAAAGTTCAACACGGAAAAGACGTAACGCATCATTCCGGCCCCGAGTCATGCGGTGCAGATCGTGAGGTTTGTACCGAAGCGT
>Ga0315298_1002038_pt1 | contig 35653 bp, 16 predicted proteins | sample WHS_1_MG_FD_203077 | JGI IMG/M metagenome (GOLD analysis project Ga0315298, IMG submission 203077) | Extremophilic microbial mat communities from Washburn Hot Springs, YNP, Wyoming, USA - WHS_1_MG | ecosystem: Environmental > Aquatic > Thermal springs > Hot (42-90C) | place: USA: Wyoming...
ATTTAGCCCGGGCATTTTTAAACCGTGATTTTCAGGCCAATTTTACGCCGTGCGCCACAACTCTGAACTTTTAACGGGGGGACCGAAAGGGCGCATGGTGGCCGGGATATGGGGACAGACACGGAATTTGGGCGACCGGACTCTTGACCCGGTGGACCTGAGCAAGCGCCGGTCGGACGGTCGAGGCCGGCTGCAGCACCCGGATATGGGGACAGACACGATGTCCGATATGCCGATCAGGAACGTCCAACGTGAAACGTTCAACTCTCAACTTTTAACGGGGTGACCGAAAAGGGCGGATGGTGGCTGGGATATGGGGACAGACACGAAATTTAAGCGACCAGACTCTTAGCCCGGTGGACCTGACCCAGCGGCGGTCGGACGGTCCAAGCCGGCTGCGCCGCCCAGATATGGGGACAGTCACGGAATTTGGACGACCGGACTTTTGGCACGGTGGACCTAACCAAGCGCCGGGCGGATGGTCCAGGCCCGCTGTGGCGACCAGATGTGGGGACAGACACGTTGCTTGGGGGTAAATAGAGGGACAGGCACGATATTTGGCTGGGGCGGACGGGCGTTTGACAGGCCGGACCCGACTCAAGCACTGGTCGGGTGGTCGAGGCCGGCTGCAGCACCCGGATATGGGGACAGACACAATGTCCGATATGCCGATCAGGAACGTCCAACGTGAAACGTTCAACTCTCAACTCTTAACGGGGTGACCGAAAGGGCGGATGGTGGACGGGATATGGGGACAGACACGGATTTTGGGCGACCGGACTATTGGCCCGGTGGACCTGAGCCGGGGCTGGTCGGACGGTCCCAGCCGGCCTTGGCGCCCGGATATGGGGACAGACATGATGTCCGGTATGCCGATCAGGAACGTCCAACGTGAAACGTTCAACTCTCAACTTTCAACGGGGTGACGGAAAGGGCGCATGGTGGCCGGGATATGGGGACAGACACCGAATTTGGGCGACCGGACTCTTGGCCCAGCGGACCTGTCGAAGCTACGGTCGGACGGTCCAGGCCTGCGGGGCGCCCGGTGATGGGGACAGACACAATGTCCGATATACCGGTCAGGAAAGTTCAACGTGAAACGTTCAACTCTCAACTTTTAACGGGGTGACCGAAAGGGCGGATGGTGGGCGAGATATGGGGACAGACACGAAATTTGGACGACTGGACTCTTGACCCGGCGGACCTGTCCAAGCGCCGGTTGGGTGGTCCAAGCTGGCCCTGGCACCCAGAGATGGGGACAGACACGATGTTCGATATACCGGTCAGGAACGTTCAACGTGAAACGTTCAACTCTCAACGTTCAATGGGGTGGCCGGAAGGGCGCAAGGTGGGCGGAATATGGGGACAGACACGGGATTTGGACGACCGGACTTTTGGCCCGGTGGACCTGTACAAGCGCGGGTCGGACGGTCCAGGCCGGCCGCGGTGCCGAGATAAGGGGACAGACACGGAGTTGAGGCGACCGGGATTTTGACCCGCCGGACCTAACCAAGCGCCGGGCGGACGGTCCGGGTCCGCTTTGGCGCCCAAATATGGGGACAGACACGATGTTCGATATACCGGTCAGGAACGTTCAACGTGAAACGTTCAACTCGCAACTTTTAACGGGGTGACCGAAAGGGCGCATGGTGGTCGGGATATGGGGACAGACACGGAATTTGGACGACTGGACTCTTGACCCGGCGGACCTGTCCAAGCGCTGGTTGGGTGGTCCAAGCCGGCCGTGGCACGCAGAGATGGGGACAGACACGATGTCCGATACACCGATCAGGAACATTTAACGTGAAACGTTCAACTCGCAACTTTCAACGGGGTGACCGATAGGGCGAATGCTGGCCGGGATATGGAGACAGACACGGAGTTACGGCGACGCCTATCACCGGGTTTTGCGTGTCTGTACTGTGGCGTCGCTATCTGCAGTGTCTGTATTTTTTCCCGGGGGGCGTGAGCCGGGGGGCAGGGTACAAAGTCGAAGCAGATATTTCCCAGCCCGGCGGCGCAGAGATTTCTGATCAACGGGCGAATGCACAGCGTCTTTGCGCGTCAGGGAACTTTGGTTCCGGCTACGCCGGGCTGGGAAATATGCGGGCTAAGAACTGTGAGAAGTCGAGTCGCCTTCAGCCCCGTATTTCTTCACGAAGCGCTTTTGGGATTTTTCCGTCCCGGCTGGTTGATCGCCGGCAGTCTCTGGCTGTTTTTGGGTGTTGGCAGGCGCGGGTTCCGCCGGTCTAGCCGAAGAAACGCCCGATTCCACCGCTTCCACGAAACACATTCGGAGAGTCGTCAACCGGCGGGTCAAGAAATCGTGCTCGACAGGTTCAAGGTTCCCGCGGGTTTTCTGTTCGAGCATTTCGAGCGTGTCGATGTAAAACTGCCCGACGTCGAGGTCCACAGATGGCCGCGTCCCGTCTTGCAACTTTTCGCGACCGAGTGCGATCAGCGCCATTTGGGTCAGTTGCACCACCAGCGCCATGAAGAGCTCGGTGTTTTGCTGGTTCCTTTGACTTTGTGCGGTCTGTTGTCCTGAGGATGGCTCAGTCATGCTCCTTGCGGGATTTGCGTTTGCGAATGTCTTCCAACAAAAACTTTACAAGGCAACGCAGCCGTTGATCGACGCTCGCTGTTTCCAGGATAACCTGTTGCTTCTTTGGTTCCGGAAGAAGTGTGGCAGAGACAAGGTCCGCCAATTGCGCAGGATCATCCTGTTCAGCAAGGCTGCGCACAGCCTGCTGGAACAACCATGCACCTGCTGTCTTGGGGTCCGATTCGATCGCCGGGATTCGCAAAGGCGCCAACGCTTCGGCCAAACCGTCAACAGGCAGGTCGAACCCGAGCTCGATCCGCTCTGCAACCAGCTCAACTACACGGGATGCGAGAGCATGCGTTACTGCAGTGGATTGCTCTTCCGATTCGATCGGCCTGATCTCGTAAACTCTGTAAGGGCGATAACGCACGGCCCGGAGCAATTCGACCCGGGCAATTCCCTGCAGCATCACCCGCGAGTTGCCGTCGTCCCCTGTAACCGCCGCGCGGATCAACCCAAGACCGGCAACGTGCTCCGGTGTTTCGCTCCTCGTGTCGCATCGGCGCATTGCAACTGCGAACATCCGGTGAGTCTGAAGCGCGTCGGCGAGCATCTTGCGATACCGCAGCTCGAAGAGATACAAAGGCAACACTGCCTCGGGGAAAAGAATCACCCCGGGCAATGTCATCACAGGCACCGTCGGCGGAAACTGCATGAAGTAATAATACCAGCGCATTTCATGAATGCAAGGGAGTCGTTTTCAGCTCGGCGCAGCCGCAACCGAATGCTCCACTCGGGAAAAGTGCGCCGGTTGCATTAATACCGCCGTGTCGCGCCGCGCTGAGCCGATCGCGGATTGTAGTCCGGCCTTTGGACTGCCATGGAGCGAATTGAACCGCCCGTGTGTTGGTGACGCGAGCCAAAGCCTGTGCTGCGAGCAGCGACGCCTGTCGAGGACAGAGTGTCGAGACATCGATGCCGCTCTGACGCCATCCGCAGGCTCAGCGTCTGACTGTCTCGAGAATCCAGTTCAGATACCGATCAGTCCCGGCGCGAAGGTTCATGACAACGAATTCGGGTGTGTCGTAAGGGTGATTGGCCAATACGAGCTCCTCGAGGTCGGCAACCGCACTGCTGGTCGTTTTCATCAACAAAAGCACCTCCGGACTTTTCTCGATTTTGTCCTTCCACCAATAGTGGGACTCGATGTTTCGAACAAGGTTTGCACACGCTATCAGGCGCGCTTCGAGCGCACGCCTTGCCAGATTGCGGGCGCACTTGACGTCAGGCGCGGTAACCAGCACAAGCAGGTATTTTGTCGTGGATTTCATGAGCAGATATTCTGCATCGGAACCGCTTGTCGAGCAACTTTGGCGCAGCACCGCGGCAGGCCGGTTCCCCTGTGACCAATCCAAATCTCCCGAGCGGAGCGTTTCGTCGCGGCTGCGCGATGTCGAGTGATTGTGCTTGCGTTTGTTCTCAGGGGCTGTTCCCATGCCTTCAACAAACGCCGCGGAATTCATCCGCAGCAAGTGAGATAGAACAGGATTATTGATGAAAGTTTATATTTTGTCGGCCCTCATCGCTGTTGCAGTGATTTTCACCGGCCAATCGGTCGTCACGGCGGCTGAACAAACAAGCCAGGTGACTGATGAACTCAAGGCACTCGTCGCCAAAGTCCAGGCCAAATTGAAAGCAGGCGAGCGATCTGAAGCCCAGCTTGCTGAGGAATTGAAAGAGTTCGACGCCCTGCTCGCCAAACACAAGGACGAGAAAACCGACGAGGTCGCCCAGGTCCTTTTTATGAAAGCCTTGTTGTACATTCAGGTCCTGAACAACGAGGAAAAAGGAAAGCAGCTCATTGAACAACTGAAAAAAGACTTCCCGGACAGCAAAGCTGTCGCACGGGTCAAGAAACAGGAAGAGGCCGAGAAAATCCAACGCAGTCTCATCGAAGGAGCCAAGTTTCCTGATTTCGATGAAAAAGACCTCCAGGGCAAGCCTTTCAACCTCGCCGCTTACAAGGGCAAGGTTGTTCTGATTGATTTCTGGGCCACATGGTGCGGACCTTGCGTTGCAGAACTGCCAAATGTGCTGGCTGCCTACGAAAAACATCATCCCGCCGGATTCGAAATCCTCGGCATCAGCCTCGATACAGACAAGGCGCGGCTCGAGCAGTTCATCGAGACAAAGAAAATGACCTGGCAACAGTTCTTCGATGGTAAAGGTTGGGAAAACAAACTCGCCGAAAAGTACGGGGTGAACAGCATCCCGGCAACATATCTCCTCGACGGCGAAGGCAAGATCATTGCCAAAAACCTGCGGGGACCCGCGCTCGAAGCCGCAGTTGCCAAGGCCCTGGCAAAGAAATAATCAACACGCACCAACCATTTGGCACGCGCCGAACGCACACCCTGCTCAAGCAAAATATCGTTGCAGGCGGGGCGGTGAGGGCTCGTACTTTGCGTCCGATTTCAAAGCGCCTCGAGCCGAATCTCATCAAGTTCAACGTGCACGCCGGCCCGAGTGCAGGGGTCGAGTCGGAGCCGCGTGATCACGCCCTTCCAGCGTGGGTTTTCTGAGACCGGAAGTTGGTATTGGTGCCATTGGCCATCGACGCTGACAGCAAACCGAATGCTGCAGGCCTCGTTTTCCGTCCAGCGTTTGGTCCTCCAAAACAACTGGGCCGTATCTGAAAACAGCGCGCCGTGCTTGGAACACAAACGCATCCTCAGCCTCACCACCGGGAATGATGTTGCCATCGCTTGGATTGGAGGACCAAACAACGCCGGGTCGCCCCCGACGGTTTCGGCAACCAAGGCACCTTCTGTCTGACCAACTGAGTCGCATTGCATGTTGTTATCCCAACCGTCGGTGTCACGGTCAAAAGTCCACGCCGTCCGCACCGGCTGCTCCGGCGGAACATCATACGGGCCAATCCCAACGTCGTTCGGGACGAGGTCTTCGTGTTCCGGGGCCTCGTCCGTGAACACGTCCCGGACGGCATCCAGATATCCGAAACCGTATTCTTTGTGTGGCTCGATATATGAACCTTCGCCCCATTCATTCCATGCTTCAATGATCACTGCTGGCAGAAGTTTGGTCTTGTCAGCACAATGCTCGAGCATATCGCGAGCTTGCTGCAGGTGGCGTTTGAACATGGCCGGTGTGCGCCCGTGACGCACCATAGCATTGTTGCCGTGCCACGGGCGGCTGTCCCACCCGCCACTGATCGGCAGAATGATTGGCAGCCGGCTTTGTTCGATGAACGTTTCCCATTGCCGGCGATAGCCTTCGATCAAGGCGGAAAAAGGCCCATGTTTCTCCGGACCTATCAAGCCCAGCCCTGCCCAGTTGTAACATGTGACGGCGTCGTAACCTTCATCTTCGACTTCGCGCGGTCCGCTGACGCAGGCGACCATGTAAAGGCCATTCAGCCCAGCCCGCCGGCACTCTTCGCGCATGGCATTGAGCGCCTGCCGGGTGCCATCGACCCCGAGATCAGCACGAAAATTGTATGGACTGAAAATGATGATGACGGGCTTGCCTTCGATTCGATAGTACTCCGGTCGATTGAAGTAATTGGTGATCCAATAACGCGCAACCGCAACGCTGTCGTCAAGCGAGTGTGTGTTGGGCGGATTGTGGTTGGCCCACAACAAACAGAATTTCAGCAGGTGACGGTAACGCGCATGGAAAAAACCCTCATGCAGTGCGTGTTCAAGTTGCCGACCGCCTCTGGCCCAATACCAATCATACGCGAAAAACGTGATCCCGTGTTCAACCGCCCATTTTATGTGCCAGTCGGCCACTTCGGGCGAACCTTCGCGATACCAACCCAGAATTGGCTTGCGTTCCGGGAACCTCAAGATCGGCTTCCACTGGCTGGCATCGCGCCACCCCGGAAAGTAATAAACACCAACATCAATTCTCCCGTGAACCGGCCCGGGCTGCGGCACGTATGAGCCGCCGGATTCCACACCCAATGGCTTGCGAGCGGGTACCTGAACAGACTCGAAGGTCGTTACCGACTCGGCACCATCAGCCGTCACTCGCAATTTGATCGCGTTGGTCAGGCCGCAATCGGCCACAACCCGCCAGCTTGCTGTGGTTTCCTCGTCAACGCCAAGCCTGCGCAGCGGCGTTGTCTGTGCATTGGTTTCCAACAAGCGAAGCCCAGCGGGCAGACTCAACTGAAATTGCACATTGCTTGCCGTGGCACCGCCTGCATTGTACACAACCGCGCTGATCCTCGCCGGGACGCCGACCCTCGGCGCGGCGTCGTCCAATGCAAATACCTGCAAAGACAACCTCGGTGGCCCCTGCGGTTCACAGGCAATCCGAATGCTCCGGACCGTTGCCTGCGATTCCAAGGCGTCGGTGGGACGCAGTCCCAGCGCAAGCACGCGTCCATCCCACTCTTTTGCTTCCAGCATGTCCACGTTGTAAATACGCTGCCGGCCGTCACCAGTGATCGGGAAATCAAGCCAGTGCAAACCGTGAGACTTGTCAGTGGCGAAAAATATTCGCCCATAACGCCCGGCGGCTGTGGACATGCGCACCGCAACAAAGGAATTCTCGAGAGCGTCGAAATTGATCGGCGGCGACAGCAAAAAATCAGCGGGTTTCTGCATGCGCAGAACCATTGTGCCGTTGTTTGTACACAACTGTGCGCTCCCAATCGGCTGCCAACCGTCCGGCCCTCGCCCAAAGTCGAAATCCAAAGCCTTCACCGGCTCCGGCATTTCCATCTCGACAATCCGAATTGAGTCCACCCAAAACTGCATCCCGTCGGCGAGGTCCAGTCGCAAGCGCACAATTTTGCCTTCCTTGTGCCAAAATGGGAGCAACCGATACGCATGCCATTCGCCATCCCCGACAACGTTGAAGTCAGTGGTTTTGTCCCCGGAAAAACCGCTGTATCGCCCCTCGCGTGTATTGCTCCAAAACACCTGCGCAAGACCGTCTCTGTCGGCCTTCAACCGAATCTCGATCATTTGCCATGGGCTGGCACTTATGTGGAGTAAAGGCTGATATTCGAGGATGGGATCGCCGCCAACGACGCGTCCTGAGAGCACCCCATGACTTACGTGCGCATCTCTTATGTGGCCGTTCGCCGCCCATCCGGCGAAATCGCCATCTTTGTCGAACAGCCACTCGACCACCACACGATCGCCTGCTGAAGCCAGCCCTGCTCCGATCAGCACGAACAAGAGCGCAATGACAAAGGACCAGCGCCTTGCGTGCCCGTGCCGCAACCAAACGGTTCTTTCATGAGAATTACACAAATTTCCGGAAATGCAGCTCGTTTGCACCGTTCTACCCTGAGCAGCTCTGCCTCCAACAGTAACACTGGGGCGGCATCTGTTGCTCGAGCCGCTGAATTCAAACATCCCGCACAGAATAACAGCTTTTGATTTCGGGTCGGATTCTCCCGGATGAAAGTGCGATGTGCTGCGGCCACGGACCATGCTATTGCTCCTGTTTCAACATGGCCACGAAACCGCCGTAAGGGAGCATCTTTATCATCGGGCCTTCGCCGGCGCCTATCAGGTGCCTCTGTATGTCAAAGCTGCGCGCATCGTCGCCATCAGCAATCAGCGTCATGCCCCACGTTCCCCCGGCCAACCAAGGTCCGAATCTCAAGTTAATCTCTCGCGGACGGTCACGCCCGTTGATTCCTGTGAGGTACCAGACCGATCCATGTCTGCGGGCCAGCACGACGTATTGACCTGGATAGCCTGCGACAAAACGCGTGTCGTCCCATGCAACCGGTAGTTCTTTTAGAAACTTTTTCGGTTCCGATGGCAACGCGCGGTAGGCTTCAGGCTTGTCGGCGAAGTGAACCCATGCCGACTCGAACAATGCTGCGAGCGCCAATTCATGCGCGTAGGTGGTTCGGTGCGGATGATTGTGGGCCGTAAACGCGACAGGCGTGTAGTCCATGGGGCCGACCACATTCCGCGTAAAGGGGGTGATCGTGTTTTGTACCGGGGCGCGTGTGGGGAAATCGCCGGTGAAAATGTAATTCTCAGCGCCTTTGACTGCTTCCATGGCCATCAGATGAGGGTAGGTTCGCGACCAACCGCGGGGCAGAGTGCAACCATGGAAGTTGACCATGATCTGGTAGTCGGCCGCGTCCCGCAAAATGGCATGGTACAGGGTTATGATGTTTTGTTTGTCGCTTTGGAAGAAATCCACTTTGACGCCTTTCACCTCCCATTTCTTGAGCAGATCAAGCTCAAATCGTCGAACCTCGCGATAAGTCATGCAGTCGCGCGGTTTTTCGGTGACGATGTTGTGCGGGCCGCCCGAGTTGTACCACAAGAGAATGCCAACGCCTTTGGCTTTGGCGTAACGCAAGACATCATGCAAGCTGCCATTGTCAATGATCGTCCAGTTGGCATCAATCAGCACATACTCCCACCCCATTTCAGAGGCGAAATCAACGAACAACTTCTGTTTGCTGGCGTCACGTGGACTGTCCGGGTCGGACCACCAACTCCACGCCACCCGGCCCGGCTTCACCCAATCAAAGTTCTCGAGACCGGACGGCGGCGAGACATCCTCAACCAGCGTGGATTCAACGATCGCACCCGGCGACTCACCAAGAATGATCACCCGCCACGGCATCTCCCAAGGCGTCGATGAAACAGGAAACACGTTGCCGGTGCCATTGCCTTCTTCAGGTTGAGGGAACCGCATTCGATACACCCCTGCAGGCGCAGTTCCCTGCAAACGCATTCCGCAAAAGTTGGTGCCCAGCCCCGCTTCGGTTATCAGCCCCCATGCTTTGGCATCTGCAGTGCGAAATAGCAGCGGAAAAGACCAGCCGTTGGTCATCGGGCAGGGCGTCCCCACGGCAATTTCATTCTCGTAATACGTTTCGTAAGCGGGGGAATACACGGTGACATTGTCGGCTGGATGCGCCCAGATGAAGCCGTTGGTTGGCAAAGCAAAGCCCGAAGCTTCGGCTGTAAGCGTGGCTGCGCTCGACTGCGAGTTTCCGGGCAACCGATACCGAAACGCCAGCCCGTCGTCATAAGCCCTGAAATCCATCTCGAAAACAATCCCGCGTTGCCCTCGAAAAGCCATTGTAACCTCATTTGCGCGATTGAATCGTTCGCGCCGCTTGCCGTGCGGTGTAGTGTAACGTTCCTCGATCAGCTTCGGGCCTGATGCGGTGACCGGCTCCAAATCACACGTGAGATCGGCATCTGACAGAACCAACCCGAGTTGTGAATCATCAATCACGGTGCGACCAGAAAAACTCACCCGGTAATACAGTCTGCGCCCGGATGTATAATCACGCTGACCGCTCAGATCGGCCAAATGGACTGTCGCGCTTACTTTGCCGTTGGGCGATGTAACGCTCCATTCATGCGGTTGAGCTGTTGTGTTTGCCCCGAGACCCAAACCTGCAGCCACAACACAACTGCAACAGAAACGAGCAGACAACATCATAGCTGGCCGTAACCTGATCATCAACGAATCAAAAGCGTGCCGGACAAATCGCCCGGTGGCAAGTTCAAGCAGCCGAGTGTCTTCCCTGCCTCATTCAAGAGGTTCAGTCATTGATCTCGACTTCCGCCTCCATCCGGGGCTCCGGTGGCCGATCCTTCAATCTGATCGAGGTATTGGAAAACCTGCCGGGCTTCTTCCTCATCAACAATGCTCAAGGCAAATCCGACGTGAACGATAACATAGTCGCCCACCTTCGCCTCTGGCACGCAAGACAGGTTGACCTCTTTGATGACACCGCCGAAGCTGACTCTGGCGCTCCGGGTCAGGGGATCATCGCCGGTAATACTCTCGATTCTGCCTGGAACTGCTAAGCACATGGTGGTGGGGGATAAAAATCACGAGGCGCAGCCATTATCTGGCCCAGAGCAATGCCGGCGTCGTTTGGCGGAACACGCTGGTGCCAATACGGCCTGAACCCAGCGCTGCGCAGCCGGTCGATTGTATGCTCGAGCAAATACTTGTTCTGAAAACACCCGCCGCTGAGCACCACTTTTTCTTCGCGGACGAACTCGGCGACTCGAGTGATTCCTTCGGCCAATGTATTGTGGAAACGAGCTGCGAGTCCCCAGACAGGTAGTTCGGCGCGCATATCGCTGATCAGCTTGTCGATCATCAGCCCCCAGTCGAGAACCACATCAGCCTGTGAGTTCTTATATGCTTCGCAACTCTTGTGCGCGGGACATGGAACAGAGTCATTGGCGGCGCTGTGCGATTTGTCTGTTGGAAGTCTTGTCAGGCTGATCGGGTAGGCTTCATCCGAATCATCCTGTTCGATAATAAACTCGAGGTCCATGGCCGCCTGGCCCTCGAATCCGACCTTCTGGCGAAGTCCGGTGATGGAGGCAACTGCATCAAACAGCCGTCCCGCACTCGAACAATGCGGCGAGTTCAAGCCGCTCTTGAGCATGTGATGAATGGATTTCAATTCGGCGGACTTGAAAGCGCGAACGGTTGGCAGATCGGTCATCGAAAACGCGTCATCGCCATAAAGCTCGTACAAAAGCCCCAGCCCCGCACGGCGCGGTTCCTTGATTGCTTGATCGCCCCCGGGCAATGGGAACGTTCGCAAATGCGCAACGCGCTGGAAACTTCTCGATGAAATCCTCAAAAACTCGCCCCCCCAAATGCTCATGTCCGTTCCAAGTCCGGTTCCGTCCCATGCGACCCCCAGAACGGGCGCCGGTAAATCGTTCTCGGCCATGCATGCGAGCACGTGAGCGTAATGATGTTGCACGCAAACAATCCGCTTTCCTGAAGCACGAGCCGCGCGGCTCGAGAAATAGTCCGGGTGTTTGTCCGCCGCAACAATTTCAGGGGTAATGTCCAGAAGACGTTGAAGGTCCGTGCCAACTTTTGCATGTGCGTTCGCCGCTTCCAGCGTTTCAAGGTCCCCGATATGCTGGCTCAGGAACACGTAATGCCCACGCGCCAAAGCAACCGTGTTCTTGAGGTGCGCGCCAAAAGCCATCATCGGAGCGAAGTCCTCGCGCAACATTATCGGCAATGGCGCGTACCCGCGCGCGCGACGCAGCACAAGCTCCCTGCCGGCAACAATCCGGACAACCGAATCATCCACGTGCCGGACAATCGGGCGATTATGCACAAGGAAAAAGTCTGCAATACCGCCCAGCCGCTCCAAAGCTTCGCGCTCGTCAATGCAAATCGGTTCGTCGGTGAGATTGCCGCTGGTTGCCACGACCGGCTCGCCAAGCCCGGCCATCAGCAAATGATGGAGTGGCGTGTACGGCAACATTGCCCCGATATTGGGGTTGCCCGGCGCCACAGCTCGACAGATTCTCCGTGGACCACTCCGCGCCCGCAAGATCACTATCGGCGCTTCGGGCGAAACAAGCAGACGTCGTTCCAGCACTGACAACTCGCACTCCGCAATCACGTTTTCAACGGAAGGAAACATCACCGCCAATGGTTTCTCCTCCCGCCGTTTGGCCGTTCGCAATCGCCGAACCGCAGACTCGTCAAAGGCCAGAACAATCAAATGAAACCCACCCAGCCCTTTTACCGCAACGATTGCGCCGTTCTTGATGGCCCGCACTGCGTGTTCAAGCGCCTCTGCCTTTTCGCAAATGGGTTGACCACGGCGATCCCAGAATTCGATGTGCGGACCGCACACCGGGCACGCGTTGGGCTGGGCATGAAACCGGCGGTTCCGCGGGTCTTCATACTCGGCCCTGCACTCGGAACACATCTCGAACGCGGACATGGACGTGTTCTGCCTGTCGTAGGGCATCGAGTGAATTATGCTGAACCTCGGACCGCAATGGGTGCAATTTGTGAAAGGGTATCCCGCGCGGCGGTTCCCCGGCTCAAAAATGTCCCGCAAACAGTCCGGGCACGTCGCAATGTCCGGAAGGATCAACGCCGTTTTCTCCCCTTCATCGCTGCTCGGCAAAATGCTGAAATCGGAATAGCCAACTGGATCAAGCCATGTGGTTTCCAAACTCTGAACAAAGCTGTGCGGCGGGCACTCCGCCCCGACTCGAAGCAGCAGTTCGTCCAGCTTCTCTCGAGAACCTTCGGCATCGATAATGACACCTTGCGCCGTGTTGCAGACCCCGCCCGAAAGCCCGAGCTCGGTCGCCAAACGAAAAATGAACGGCCGAAATCCAACGCCCTGGACAACGCCCCGAACGACCACACGAACTCTCGCCGCCTGCGATTTTCGCTCGCTGGTTGTCTGCATTCGGTTTTCCAGGATGGAACTCATTCGTCCGGAAACGGTGCGTAAAAACCGACCAAATGCGCGTGCGCCGCGCTGAGCCGCTTGTGGAGAACTTCCGCCAACCGCGACGCAAGCTCATAGCCGAAACGCGGGTCCTTGTCCGCTTCGGCCCGCAGTTCGGCGGTCTCCCAAACCAGCGCGTCGGTTTCTTCGACAACTCGCGCTGTAAAATGCCATTGGTAAGGCGGAAACAGCCAGGCCCAACCGAGTGCTTCACCGGGGCCAACAGCCTGAATCGGGACCTGGCCCTGAGGCGGGACGTAAGCCTCGAGTTCAATCTTTCCCCGCAAGACCACATAGAAATGGCGCGCGTCATCGCCTTCGTGAGCTATGATGTGTCCCGGCGCAAAGTGCACCCGGCACGCCAATTTCGCGAGGATCGCAATGTGGCCCTGATCCACGCCCCTGAAAAACGGCTGTTGCTCGATTATCCCTTGCAGGTCTTCTTGCATACGCTCCGCCACGGCCCCTTTGCGCCCGTTGACCACTCACGGTCTCACTGCGCATGCCGCGCACAGACGTATTGTGTGCTCATATTGTCCTTGTGCAAGCCCGATCAACCAACAATTTCTCAGCGCGGCGCGGCGGAGTGCCAAGCTTGAAACGAACGCATTCATCTCGCCGCCATCATTTGGTTGCGGCTGCGCCGCGCTGATTGCTGGTGCGGTTTGTTTCGACCCCCGCCGAGGTTGTCTTTGCCAATTCCTCGATTTTCTTTTCGAACCGGGTCCTCAAAGCCGGCATCTCGGTCAGGAGACGTCGGCAAACCCCGATTGCGACGTCAGGTTTGTTTTGGGATTCAGCCAGCTCAACAGCCGCAACACCCGCGCGTTTGACCCAATACGGGTCCGGGTTTTCGCCTGCACGAAGGTTGCGACCATAAAGAATGCGAAGGTAATGATCCATTGCCTGGTTCAGAACGGGCTGCCGTTCGCCCTCGGGCAACAGGGCCGCCTGCTTTTCCCGGACCAACCCCAGTTCAAATTCGGCCTGGCTTCTGACAGCAATGCTTGCTGGCGATTGAATGACCTTGTTGAAAGCTTCGGCAGCCATTTCGTAACGCTTCGGATCCTGTGTTGCCAATTGCAGATGACATTCGCCTATTCTGCCCCATGCCACATACGCCAGTTCGTTGGTGGGCCAGTTGTCAGTGATTTTCGAAAAAGCGTTTATCGCTTCGCCAAAACGCGCCAAATTGTTGGTTTCTCCACCGGCAGGTTCCAATGTAAATGTATCGCCCCTGAAAAGATACGCCTCGGCAACTATCGAAATCGGAATAGGAGACGTGGCGACATAAAGAGGGCCGTTCGTAATTACCCAGTCAAAATGTTCCCGCGCGCTTCGATAGCTCTGACGCGCCACGGCGGCGCGCCCCGCCATGATTCGCGCACGGTACGCAATCTCTCTCATGGCCGGATTAGTGTTCTGAAGGATGGCGCGGTGCTGGAACTGCAGCTCTGCTTTTCCGTAGTCTCCCTGACTGAAGTAGTACTCTCCGATGAGGTACTGGGCCAGGGCAACGCTGGGGTGATCCGGGAATTTTGCGCAGAAGTCTGCCAGCATGTTGACCGCGTTTGTACCGGGTTTTGCCCTGTATGAAAGCCGGGCGAGATCAAACGAAGCCCGGGCAAGGAGCGGTGCCGGCAGGTTGGTCTGTCCGCCGTAAGTGCCGAACCACCCTTTGAGGGCGCTGATTGCCTCATTTATCAGGTTTTGCTGCTCATATGTTTTGGCAATCTCGAGCCGCACTTCGGGCAGCAACACTGAGTTCGTGAATGTGTTTGTAAACGTTTCGAACACAGAACGCGCCGTCTGTGAATTGCCAAGCCGACTGTGCGCATGACCCAACAACAAAACTGCGCTCGATGTCAGATTGTCGGCGGGATACTGCTCGACAAGCTTCTGCATTGCAGCGGTCGCCGCGGCAATGTCGTTCATGTCAATGCTCGTTCGAACAACCTGGAACAGCGCCTGTGCAGCAAGCGAGTTTGTCCATCCCGGGACGGCAACCTGATTGGTTGCCACAACCCAGTAATTGGAACGCGCAGCCGGAAGGTCTCCGGCCAACACTTGTGAATCGGCCAACTTGAACGTCGCCATTGTCTTCAAAGACGGATCAGAAAGCGTCTCCACGGCCTTCCTGAAACTTGTTGACATGTCCACAACACGATTCGTCCCTTCCTCCCACAAACATATGCCACGGTATAAGTACGCGTGCCCAATGAACTGGCTCGACGGATAATTGGTCACAATCAGGTCAAACTGAATCCGTGCTTGCTGCAAAAGGTTGCTCAGCGTCACCCCACCAGGAGGTGCGTTCGGGTCGGCCGACTGTTTCAAAGCCCGGTACTGAGTCAATCGCAGCTCGCCAATGCTGAATGTGGCAAGATCCAGGAGTTCATCCCCGGGATGCCCCGCAACGAACGATTCCAGCCACTTGGCGGTCTCGGGCGCATTCGCCGGCGCCGAACCAATGGCCACAATCCGTTGCAAAGCGGTTCGGCGCTGACTCGCCGGCGCGTTCTTGATCAGAGCGCGCTCGTACGCAAGCCTTGCCGTTTGGTGGTGACCCAGTTTCTCGAGCGTTTCCCCTTCGATCAGCGCTGCTGCAGCTTGGAGCTCGGGGGCGACAGTGTTGGTAACCGAGGTCCAAAGGTTCGTCACGCATGCCAACGTCTCAGGCCACCGCTGCGCAGCCGCATGAATCCTCGCCATGAGATATGATCTCTGCCATGCGAGGTCAGGCTGCATAGAACGGCTTTCGAGTTGTTTGAGAACTAATTCGGCTTCGTTCGTCTTGCCAGCAGCAAGTTGAAGTTCAGCCAGCAGCAACATGCCGCGGTGGACCCATATGTCATCCGGATGTGCTGCGGCTTCCTTTTGAAACAAACCGTCCTGAACGCTCAGGAGATTGATCGCTCCTACCGTGTCGCCCGCCCGATGTTTGGCGTGCGCCTGATGATAGGTCGCCTGCAAGCGCATCGGCGAGTTCGTGTGAGTATCAATGAACCGCCCAAAAGCATCGGCCGCCGCTTTCCAATCGCCCTTCGATGCCAGAGCACTCGCATACCAGAAATCGAACTCGTCCCGCTTCTGTCCAGATCGTTCTGCTGTTTCTCGCAGAATTGAGATGGCGTCATCGACCCGACCGAGTTCGGTTCGCGCACGTGCCTGGATCAGCCACACCTCCGGCAGATACTCGGAATTCTGGAACTGTTTGACGAACTCGGTTGATTGACGATCGACAGCCTCATACAGGCCGTCTGCAAACATCTTGCGTAGAGCTTCGACAGCGCTGGTTTCCTCCGGTGTGGCACAATTGACAGCGAGCGAAAACACCAAAAGCACCGCCGCAACGGTCAGCAACGAAAAACTCTTTGTCAACCGGGTCATTGATTTGTTGGACGGTTCGGATCGTTCGCGTATTGCCCCGCGACAGCGGGTGCATCAAAAGACACCGTTCTGGCAAGCCGCTGCTGGCCATTGCGCTGGCCACCGGCAACTGCGGCGCCAAGAAGTTCATTGAGCGCATGGCCGGTGTGACTTGTTGCGCAGCGCATGATCACATCGGGCGGCCCTTCAGCAACAATGAACCCACCGGCGTCACCCCCCTCCGGGCCAAGGTCTATTATCCAATCAGCACATTTGATCACGTCGAGATTGTGTTCAATAACAATGAGAGTGTTACCTGCCGCTCTGAGCTTGAAAAGCACATCCAACAATCTCTCCACGTCACGAAAATGCAAGCCCGTGGTTGGCTCGTCGAGGAGATACACCGTATCTCCAAGAGAGCGTTTGCTGAGTTCAGTGGCCAGCTTGAGTCGTTGCGCTTCACCGCCGCTCAACGTGGTCGCCGCCTGCCCGAGCTTGAGATAGCCCAAACCGACCTCGGCCAACGTGGCACAGGCCTCGTGTATGTTTGGAATGGCACGGAAAAACGAGACCGCTTCCTCCACCGTCAGCTCCAGCACGTCAGATATGTTCAAACCCTTGTATGTTATTTCCAGAGTCTCGCGATTGTAGCGCCGACCCGAACATGCTTCGCACGTAACATACACCGGCGGAAGAAAATTCATCTCGATCTTCATCACGCCATCGCCCTGGCATTTTTCGCACCGCCCGCCCCGCACATTGAAACTGAAACGCCCCGCTTCGTACCCGCGCACTTTGGCCGCAGGCAAACTCGCAAACAGGTTGCGGATGTGATTGAAAATGCCGGTGTACGTTGCCGGGTTGCTGCGTGGTGTCCGCCCTATCGGGCTCTGATCAATAACCACAAGCCTGCCCACGTGCTCGATCCCGTCGATCCCCGTGTGCGCGCCGGGATGTTCCGTGCTCCCGTAAAGCCGCCGCGCCAGTGCCCGCCGCAAAATGTCATCCACAAGCGTGCTCTTGCCCGAACCACTCACGCCTGTCACACACGTGAACGCCCCAATCGGAAATCCCACGGTGATGTTTTTCAGGTTGTTCTCACGTGCTCCTATCACCCTGAGCCACCCGCGTTCGCCGGGTCTGACGCGCTGTTTTGGCGGAGTTATGGCCAACTGACCCCGCAAATAACGCCCGGTAAGCGATGCAGGATTCGCCGCGATTTCGGCAGGCGACCCCGCCGCCACCAGTTGGCCGCCATGAACACCCGCCCCCGGACCAAGGTCCACCACGTAGTCCGCGCGCCGTATCGTCTCCTCATCGTGCTCTACAACAATCACCGAATTGCCAAGGTCACGCAATTCTTCAAGGGTCCGCAAAAGCCGCTCGTTGTCGCGGTGATGCAACCCAATGCTCGGCTCGTCCAACACGTACAAAACCCCCACAAGCCCGGCCCCGATCTGCGTTGCAAGCCGAATCCGCTGTGCTTCACCGCCGCTGAGTGTGCCGCTCTCGCGGTCAAGCGTCAGATAGTTGAGGCCGACATTCTTCAGAAAACCAAGCCGACTTCTGATTTCGCGGACAATCTCTCCCGCGATCTGTTCCTGAAAAGATGTGAGCTCAAGCTCGGAAAAAAATCTGTCGGCAGATTCGACCGACAATGAGCAGACGTCCATTATGGACAACCCGGGTATTTCAGGCCCGGGTTCCGATCGCCACGACGCCACGTAACGATGCCGCATCTGCATGTCGCCTATTCTGATGGCCAGTATCTCGGGTTTCAAACGCCGCCCCCTGCAGGCATCGCAAGGCTGCAGCGCCATGAACGCTTTCAGCCGGCCCCGGGTGAATTCGCTTTCGCTCTCCTTGTAAATCCGTTCCAAATTGGGCAGGACACCTTCAAACGGTCGTGTGATTTTGCTCATTTTGCCTGCCCGCCAAAATGTGACTTCGATCTGTTCGTCGCCCGAGCCATGCAACAAAACGCGCTTGAACTGTTCCGGCAGGTCTTTGTAAGGCGTGTCAAATCCCACGCCGTAATGCGCTGCGAGCCCCTTCAACATGCTCTTGTAATACCCGATCATGCGTTTTCCGGTGCGGCGCCACGGTACCACAGCACCTTGTTCCAGCGATTTCGTGTCGTCGGGAATCACAAGCTGCGGGTCAAAAACGTACTTTTGGCCAAGCCCATGACACACCGGACATGCCCCAAGGGGACTGTTAAACGAGAAATGTTTTGGTGTTGGAGTGTCGAAACTCTTTCCCGTAGCGGGGCTGAACCGCCTGCTCGAGTACATTGTCTCATTCCATGGTGCGTCAATGTCCGAGCCCGCGGGCTGATGCAGAAGAATCAACCGCCCCGCCCCCCATTTGAGCGCTGTCTCAACCGAATCCGCCAGCCGGGATCGTATCGCGGAATCAACAACCAGCCGGTCAACAACAACATCAATTGTGTGCTGGGATTTCGGGTCCAGCCTTGGACGAACGTTGCCCGCAAGCTCGACCAGCCCCCCGTCAATGCGCGCGCGGACAAATCCCTCGCGGGCCAGGCGTTCGAGCACATCGCGGAATTCACCGCGCTGGTTTGAAACCACCGGGGCCAGAACCATTATCCGCGTTTTCGGAGGATGCCCCAGAATCCGGTCCACTATCTCGCTCGAAGTCTGAGAGGTCACCGGTTGCCCCGTGTCAGGGCAATACTGTTGTCCGATGTGGGCAAACAGCAGCCTGAGGTAATCGTAAATCTCCGTGGCTGTGGCGATCAACGACCGCGGGTTTGTGGCGGCGGTGCGTTGCTCGATGGCAATTGCAGGCGAGAGCCCCTCGATGAAATCGACGTCTGGCTTTTCAAGAAGATCAAGAAACTGGCGCGCATATGTCGAGAGCGATTCCATGTACTTGCGCTGGCCTTCGGCAAATATCGTGTCAAATGCAAGCGACGATTTGCCCGAACCGCTCACGCCAGTAATAACAACAAGTTTGTTCCTCGGAATCGACAGCGACAGGTTCTTCAGATTGTGAACCCGTGCGCCGCCGATTCTGATAAAGTCATGTCCCATCTTAACTTTCTGTGCTCAAATCCATGTCAATCAAGCTACCCCAATGGCGCCGCACTGCAAAGCCGGCTTCCACCGCCATCTCAAATCAAAAGCCGCTGCAGCTCATCGCAAAGAAACACTGAACAGACAGAACATCAATGACCGGTTCAAATCAAGTCCATCATCTCACCCAAACCCGCCTTGTCGAACTATCTTCCGAGGTTTCTGAGTTGTTGTCTCATCAGAAACGGGTCAAGACGAGCAAGTACAAAAAATGCCAGCCGATCGCGCACTCTGTGCCACAAGGTGCGCGACGATCGCCATGTCTCGAGCCGGACTCGGCTCGAGTGCGCAAGGTGATCTTCAAACGCCGCGTTGGCTTCACGGATTGTCTCGGGCAAAACAAGTCTCACCATCAGCTCATAGTTGATATGCAGACTACGAGAATCGAGATTCGACGAGCCAACGTACACGGCAGAATCGGTCAGCACCAGTTTGCTGTGCAAAATCTGTGGTTGGTACTCGTAGATTTCGACCCCTGCCCGCATGAGCCGGGTGTAGAAACTCCGGCTTGCCATCTGCGCCAGTTTTACGTCACTCCGCGCAGGCAACACCAACTGAACCTGAGCACCCCGTCGCACAGCCCGGACCAGGGCTCTTCGGAGTCGAACCGTGGGGAGAAAATACGCGGACACAATCCTGATCCGTTTTGCTTCGGCAAAGTCAAGGAGAAGCGTGCGACTGATTGCGTTTCTGCCGCGCCCGGGCGCGCTCAGCAGCAACTCGCCGTCGGGACAAAGAACCCTTGACCGCAGAGCTGTCCTGCGCAGCCGGGTCAAAATCCGATGTGGACGATCTGCCATTTCAAATAGCGTGTCAAATGATGCCGCCAGTTCCTTCACAAGCGGCCCTGTCATTTCCAAACCCAAATCACGCCAGCCGCGTGTCACCCCGTCTCCTTCGTATTCTGGTGCTATGTTGAATCCGCCAATGAACGCTCTATCGAGATCGCACACAAGCAGTTTCCGATGATTGCGGAAGGTCCAGCGCTTGAAGTTCAGCGGATTAAACCACTTGAATTCGCCGCCCGCCCGAACAACCGGTGCCCAGAATGAATCCCCGATGCTGTGCGACCCGAACGCATCAAGCATCACACGAACCCGAACACCTCGTGCACACGCTTTCTCGAGCGCAGTCCTGAAATGCTCGCCGATCCGGCCCGGACTGAAAATGTACATTTCAAGGCGCACGTCGCTCATAGCCTCATCTATCGCGTTCAGCATCATGGCAAATGCTTCGTCGCCGGTTCCAAGCCAGATGTATGACCCGCAAGCCATCGCGACCAACATTGGATTGCCCATACAACCGAAAGGCAATCCGAATTCTCAACGGTTGCATTACCGCGGCACCTGTCCACTTGACCTTTTGCCCGGAAAGGACAGATTATCCATGCCCCGCCTGTTGTCACTGATGCACGGTATTGCATGCAAACCGTATTCTTTGCCAATCGGCGGAGCATGAACCCGCGGCAAGCCCGACAACTCGGTCATGCGCGCGGTTGACCTTGTATGGAACGTATTCGGAACATAGCTATTATTGCGCACGTTGATCATGGCAAGACCACGCTGGTCGATTGCCTCTTGAAGCAGTCCGGCACTTTCAGGGCGAACCAGGCCATCGCCCGCGAAGAGCGCATCATGGATTCCATGGACCTCGAGCGGGAAAAAGGCATCACCATCCGCGCCAAAAACGCATCATTCAAATACAAAGACTATCGCATCAACATAGTTGACACTCCCGGTCACGCCGATTTTGGCGGTGAGGTCGAACGCGCCATGAGCATGGTTGACGGCGTACTCCTTGTCGTTGACGCCGCCGAAGGCCCTCAAGCACAAACCCGTTTCGTCCTCAGAAAAGCCCTCGAAGCCGGCGCCAAACCAATCGTCGTCATCAACAAGATCGACCTCGACAACGCGCGTCCGGATGCCGTCCTCGACAAGGTTTTTGACTTGTTTGTGCAGCTACGCGCAACAGACGAACAACTCGATTTCCCGTTCGTTTACACCAGCGCCAAAGACGGTACCGCCAAGCTCCACCTGAATGACCAGTCCAACTCGATGGTCCCGCTTTTTGAGACGATTGTGCGGTACGTGCCGCCACCCAAAGCATTTGCCAGCGAAGGATTCCAGTTGCTCGTCGCCAACCTCGATTATAGCGACTACATGGGCCGTATCGCTTTCGGGAAAATTTACTCCGGAAAAATTCGCAACGGCGACCCCGCCGTCTGCATCCATGGCGACGGACACAAAACCGAAGGCAAAATCACCTGCCTCTACAGATTCGACGGCCTCAAACGCATCGAGGTCCCGGACGCACACGCCGGTGACATCGTCGGTATCACCGGCTTCGAAGACGTTTTCATCGGCGAAACAATCGTCGATAACCCCGAACGCCCTGCCCTCCCATTCAAGCCGATCGACCCGCCCACAATACAAATGGAATTCGCCGTCAACGACGGCCCATTGGCAGGACAAGACGGAAGGTTGGTCACAGCCAGACATATCTGGGAACGGCTCGTCAAGGAAACAAGAACAAACGTTTCCCTCCGCGTCGAGCCGACCCAGGACCCGAAAGTGTTCGCAGTCAGCGGCCGCGGCGAAATGCAAATCGCAATCCTCGTCGAACAAATGCGCCGCGAAGGTTATGAGGTCCTGGTCTCGCGTCCCGAGGTCCTTTGGAAAAAGGATGCAAACGGCAATCTCCTCGAACCCATCGAACGCCTTTTCCTCGAAATCCCCGAAGAATCAATGGGGCCGGTTCTTGAAAACCTTTCATGGCGGAAAGCCGAGATCACCCATCTCGTCCATCATAACGGTGAAATCAGCATCGAAGCATTGATGCCGATGCGCGGGCTGATCGGATTCGAAACCGACCTTGTAAACTTGACACGCGGTCTGGGCGTGATGAGTCACCTGTTTCATGGATACGGACCCGATCGCGGCGAAATCCCCGCCCGCAAAAACGGCTCGCTAGTCAGCATCGAAGACGGAATTGCGACCGCCTACGCCCTCAATGCGAACCAGGAACGCGGTCGGCTTTTCATTGCCCCAGGTGAAAGGGTTTACCGGGGTATGATCGTTGGCGAAAACTCTCGTGAAAACGACATCCCGGTCAATCCGTGCAAAACAAAACACCTCACCAACATGCGGTCCAAAGGCGAAGGCGTCGGCATCCAGCTCGAACCACCATTGAAAATGAGCCTCGAACGCGCCCTCGAGTACATCGGACCCGATGAATACGTCGAGGCAACGCCCAAAAACATTCGCCTGCGAAAAAAGATCCTCGACGAGGTCCAACGCAAGCGCGCCACGCGCGATCGAACAGTCAAACTGGCGGCCGCATAACAGACATGAAGCTGGCGGTCAACCAGCCGCCGGTCTTACCCCACCTTTCAGCCCGGCTGCCTCGCAGCGCGGCGCCGCCGCAACTGAACGATCGAGGCGAGATAAAAAGCCTCGATTGCACGCTCGGTGCTCTGCCGCGCCACGCTGCCACCCCAGGACCCGCTCGTTTCAGTGTGGCAGGGTGTTTGGAATCTTGCGCCCCAAAAATGGGGACAGACACGACATTTGGCCCGACTCGATGCCGCTGGCCGGATCACGGCAGACGGATCAGGGCGCTGGTTGATGTCTCAGTTGGGCGATAGAGCGGGTATTGCAGTTGTGATATACCCCGAAAAGAAGCCCGGTTTTACTGAGGCCCGGCATAATAGTGAGCCTGGCACTTTGTATTACGCCGTTCTTCCAAACAGTGAGCCTGGCACCATTTCGGGATCACTTGCCCGGCACCATTTCCAGACTCTGCACTGTCCCGATCTGCAACGGCGCCAGTTCAAACGTGACTACCTCGCCCTCGGTTCCCAAATACCCGCCCCAGCCAACGCGGATGTCCCTGACGCGTTTCAAATCCAAAACCCCGTCGCCGGGTTTTGACCATCCCGCGCGCTGGAATTGGTAGATGGGCACGATGGCGCGCTGCTGGCCTGAGACACCAAGTGACCGCCCGGTGCTTGCAATGAAATCTTCGCCGCCGTCCTCAGCGAGAATAACAAGCAATTGCGTGGCCGTTTTCTGGCCGATCGGCACACGGGAATCAATCACCAGACAATCAGCCGAAGACAGGTCGTACATGTTGGTTTTCTGGAGGCTCACGAACAGAAAAGTATCAACGTTGCTCTTGTTTATCTTGCCGGTCGCTTGCAACGCGCAGGGTTCGGAGGCCGTTGCAACAACGTCGGATTTCAGACTCGCAGATACGAATTCGCCGTTGATCAGGTTGGTGGTCCCCGCAGGCAACGGTCGCAGGACAAGATTGGGGATTTGACCGGGTTTGGCCGGGAGCCGACGAGGCGCAAGTGCGGTGTCGAATCTTGCAAATGCGGCACCGTATGGTTCGAGTTTCAAGGCAAAACCGTCGGCTTTGATCTCGTCGGTTTTTCTTCCGGTTGCAGGGTCCAGAAGTTCGCCCGCGCCTTCTGCTGAGACACTAACTTCGCCCGACCACGGCTGCGGGCTGTCGTTGATGATGAACCACACGTGACTGTCATCCATGCGCCGATGAGTTGCTCGGATCGGTGATGAAGCGGGAACGACTCGGATGTCCGGCTCCAAAAGGCCGTTCATCAGCAGGGGCAGGAGGCTCTCGGAACCAGCCGGCAGGAACACGCCAGCGCCGCCCGCGGGATTTGCCGTGACGCGCTGTTGTTCTCCCGGAGCGCCGAACAGCTCACGGGCCATGCGTTCAACCATTGGCGATGGAAACTCGTTTTCGCTGTTGGCCGGCAAATCACCAATCGCGATTACCACCCCGCCCGCACGCACAAAACGCCCAAGTTTGTCCCACGCTGCCATGGGGAGTGTGTCTGCGCCCGGCAGCACCACCACGTTCCACCGCAACTTGCCATGAACGAGGCAATTCTGTTCGATTTGTGCTTCGGCCAGAGCGCGCGAATCAACCACGGTGAAATCCCGCTGATGAACGAAGAGGCTTTCAATCGCCGCCCGGTAAATGCTCTCGATTCGACCGGCCCGGGGCGCTTCATTTGCCCAGTGCCGCGCAGGAGTGAACTTTGTCCACAAGCTTTCGACCGGGTAAAGCACTGCAATCTGCGCGACCTGATGACCGCCGCGCAGCATTCCACAGCATCGCCCGACCCACTCGTTGATCCGCCGGAGTTGGTCGTCTGTCAGGTCGGTGAAGCTGTAATAGCTGGTGATGCAGTTGACGCCGGCAACGATCTGCCGATTGCACGTGCCACGAATCTCGGCTTCGGTGACGATTCGTTTTGGCCGGGCATCGCCCGGCGATCGCCAAACCTGGCCGTGATCCGAAGTTTCGCTCATCACGATTTGGCGGCCTTCCAGTTCGGCTGCGCTGGCCACCAACCGCGCGATGAACCACGGCACTTCACCGGGCAAACTGGTCAGGCAATCGATGCTCGGTGCGTCCAGTCTTCGCACGCACCTGAAAAAGTCGCCATACAACGGCACGTGCGCAACGATGCTTTCTTCCATGAGCAGGTGGCCACCGGAAGGAATATTGTGTTGTCTGCACCAAGTTTGGATTTGGCCGAAGAAATTCTCCGAAACCAGCTCACCAACCGTGAGCCAGAAATCATGACGATGCTTTTGCGTCAATGGACCGGCATCGACGAACAAGGACGGAATCACATTGACATCCAGCGCGTATCCGCGCCGTTTCTGGAACTCGATCGGCAGGTTCGGCGCCCATGGCAGCGGTCGGTATTGCATCGGCTTCAGAAAACAGCTCATCAGAGAAGGTTCGTCAGTGAACGTTGCCATGAACCAGCGGCCAAGATCCGAGCCGAGTTTGTCAGCATACCGTTGGTGTGTGACCTGAACGAATCGCGCCGTGGGTTCGGGCGTGAGCAGGTTGATGTACGGCATTTTCTGCCAGAGGTTTCCATCGGCGTGTGTCCCATCATACAGCCGGTCTTCGGTCACAGCCATTGCCAGCCACCGGCCCGAAGGCGCCTGCCATTCGAGTCGGCCATCCTTGATACGCGCGGACAAATCTTTTTGCGTTTCAAGGTCAATCCGCCCGTCACGAATCTGGAAACCGGCGGCGAGGACGACCTTTCCGGGGGGAACCGCGAAATCAACCGAGCCACTTTGAGTTTCATGGTGCACTTCGAGGAAACCGCGTGCTTCCCAATCGGGATGGTCGCGCAGGACCAGACCGCCTGCGTTGCCTGACGGGTAGCCGCGTTCGTCGTACAGCCACAGCGCCATTCCGGATTCCCTTGCACGTTTCACTGCGCGCACAAACGCCTGCCATTTGGATTCGCTTTCGAGGTATTGGTCGAAAGACACGTTACATACCACGCCGCCGAAACCCTGCCGCTGGAGGCGGGCGATGAGCTGATCCTGCGCCTCATGGTCGTCAGGCCAACTGTGTATGATTTTCAGAATTCGGGTTTCGGCTGCTGGATTGGCGAAATCGGTTGCGTTGCCGGTTTGCGCATGTGTTGCGGGCAACAGCCAAACGAGGACCGACCACACCGTCAAACGGATGCTGAGCTTGTTCACGGGCGACACTCAAAGCCAGTTTGTCAATTCAGTCAATTCCTTCGGGCCGAACGCCGCACTTCGGACACTCCTGCGCCAACTGTATGCAACGGGTTCGCATTTGTGAATGAATCCGTGCAAAATCAGAGAATCCAACAATCTCAGCGCGGCGCAGCCGCAACCAAATGATCGCGGCGAGATAAATGCGTTCCTTCCAAGCTTGGCACTCTGTCGCGCCGCGCTGAAAGGGGCGACTTCGTCGCCCACGGGGGGGAGAGAATCGAGTGGGCTCAGTGGCCGAACAGTTCGAACTCAAAAGTCTCGAACGAGCCGCTAATCAGCGATTTCCGCGCCGATTATCCAATATTATACTCCAAAGGCCCCGCTGTCGTGGCCGCACTGCTCGCAACCAGAGAAGCGGATACTGACAAGCCAAGCAAACTCGCAGTCTGAAAATCTTCGCAAATATGATCGATTCCTCAATATAACTACTCAGCGCGGCGCAGCCGCAACCGAATCACCCGGTGAACCAAAGACGTTAGGTGCAGGATTGGCGCTCCCTCGCGTCGAGCTCTTTCTTGGCACAAGTCCTGCAGGTTGGTATCGTTGGCCATCGCCGGCAATGGCGGCAGAAGATTGTGCGGGCAATGTTCGGCAAACCGCCAACCGACAAAAGCGGAGTTTCTGGAAGTGAAGTCAAAGCATTCGAAACGAGTCTGCAGGTGGATTGCCGCATGGACAGCGGTTCTCGTGGCATTGGTTGCGAGCGCCGCAGAGATTGGATTTTACGAAGATGCCGAGTGGCGCTATTTTAAAGGCACCAGCGAGGCTTCGACACCGGACACAACCGCATGGCGACGCGCAGACTTTGACGATTCAGCGTGGCTGACAGGGCCCGGGCCTTTCTTCTATGAACAGGGCACAGGCTACACGGGCAACACGGATTTGACCGACATGCGCAGCCGATACTTCACCCTGTTCTTGCGAAAGGCGTTCGACGTGCCCGCCCCCGAGCTTGTTTCGAGCATTACACTTGATTTGCGTGTTGATGACGGATGCATTGTATGGATCAACGGCCACGAGATCGCTCGCGTCAACATGCCCGAAGGCGAGCCGGCCTACACGACAACCGCCATCAATGCAGATCAGGAGCCATACACATTCAACACCACGTTCGTGCCCGACCAGGGGCTTCTCAGAGCCGGTCGGAATGTCATTGCAGTCCAAGCCGCCAATGTTTCGCTTTCAGGTAGCAGCGATTTTCTCTTCGCCGCATCGCTCAAGATCGAACTGGATGATCGTCCGCCGCGAATCGAGTCTGTGTTCCCGCCGCCGGGGAGTTCCGTGCGCGAGTTGACAAGTGTGGAAATCTCGTTCAACCGCGCGGTTCGCGGTGTTGACGCGGGCGATCTGCTTGTCAACGGTGTTCCAGCCACCGGGCTGCAAGTGCTTTCCCCTGCCGACTACACGTTCACCTTTCCGGAACCACCAGAGGGGCTGGTGGCTTTTGCATGGGCCCCGAACCATGGCATCACAGACACCACGCCCGACGCCATGCCGTTTGTCGGAACCGATTGGTCCTGCACGCTCAACAAGAGCATGCCGGAAGCGCGCGTAATAATTTCCGAGTTCCTTGCGGACAACGGCACCGGGATACGCGACCGGGACGGCGCGCGATCGGAATGGATCGAGTTGCGCAACCTGAGCGATGAACCGGTGTCACTCGAGGGCTGGTTTCTGACCGACGACGTTGCCGTGCCGGCGAAATGGCGGTTCCCTGAGGTCGTTTTGGGCCCGACCGGTTATTTGCTTGTATGGGCATCGGGCAAAGATCGGACAAGCCCGGAACTGCACACCAACTTCAAGCTTTCAAAAGAAGGCGAGTACCTCGCTCTGCTTGATTCGAATACGAACGTCATCGACGCCTTCTCGCCGGCATATCCACCGCAGCGCACGGACATTTCCTACGGGCGCGACCTTGTGGACCCATCCATAACCGGGTATTTCCTAAAACCGACTCCGGGCGCAGCCAACGCGTCGGGCGGACCTGGGTTTGCACCAGACCCGGTGTTTTCGGTGCCCGGCGGCCTGTACGTCACAAACAGACTGGTTATCGGAATCCAGGCGCCGTCGGGCACGATCTATTATTCGACCAACGGCGTGCCGCCCTCCCAAACCACAGGCATCAGATATACCGGTCCGGTGACAGTCAGCGCCAGCGTTGTGTTTCAGGCGCGGGTCTATCAGGACGGTTTGCTGCCAAGCAGAGTCGTCGCCGAATGCTACCAATTGGTCGCAGCCAGCCTGTCAAAATTCTCTTCCAACCTGCCATTGCTGATCATTCAGCCGGTTCAGCCGGGCATTTCGGGCGACTCGGCGTCGCGCACCCCGGTGTTTGTTACTGCAATTGACACCGTTCGCGGCAGGGCAGCATTGCTCGGACCTGCCATGCACCGGGGAATGGGTGGATTGAACGTCCGCGGCCAGTCATCGCGCGGGTTCCCGAAACAGCCATATCGTCTCGAATTGACCGATCCGGCCGGTGTCAACCAGAATGTTCCGTTGTTCGGTCTGCCGGCCAACGACGATTGGGTTTTGCACGGACCTTACTCTGACAAGAGTCTCCTCAACAATTTCCTCTCCTTCGAACTTCACGAGCGAATGGGCCATTACGCAGTCCGACGCAAGTTCGTCGAGGTGTTTATTGATGAAACCGGCGGCCCTCTCACCTACCCCACAGACTACAGGGGAATTTATGTGCTGCTCGAAAAAATCGAGATCGACAACAACCGGGTCGAAGTGGCGCGAATGGGACCGAGCGTGACAACCGAGCCCGAGGTCACCGGCGGCTACATCTTCAAGAAAGACAAAGACAGCCCGGGCGATCTGAATTTCACCACACGCGGCGGCGCGGGGTTCAACGCACAATACCTCAAGTACCACGACCCGAAACCGCGTGAAATCAACACCGCCCAGCGCAACTGGCTGCGCAATTACCTCAACGCTTTCGAAGAGGCGCTCTACGCATCAGATTGGCTGACACGCACCGGCGCCAGACATTACTCCGCGTTCATTGACATAGACTCTTTCGTGGACAATCACTGGATCGTCGAGTTCACCAAACAGATCGATGGTTACAGGTTCAGCAACTACTTCCACAAAGACCGCGGCGGCAAGATCAAGATGGACCCGATATGGGATTGGAACCTCAGCCTCGGCAACGCCTATTACCTCGAAGGCGAGAACCCATCAGGCTGGTATTGGACTCTCTTGGGAGCGGACGATCACATTTGGCTCCGGCGGCTCATCACGGGCACAACATCAACCACAACACGCAACGGCGACCCCGACTTCAACCAAGCAATCATCGACCGGTGGAGTGTCCTCAGAACAAACATTTTCAACCCAACAAACATTCTTGCGCGCATCGACGAAATCGCCGCCTACCTTAACGAAAGCAAGGATCGCGAGTTTTCGCGCTGGCCAAGGCTTAATACGTACGTCTGGCCGAACCCGAGCATCTACATCCAGCCCACCTACGCTCAAATCATCGCGAACAAAAAGAATTGGGTGCGCGATCGGTTCAACTGGATTGACAGCCAATTCCTTCGCAGCCCTGAGTTCAACCTCGCACCCGGATTCGTCAAGACAGGTACACTCCTCTCGGTAACCGCTCCCGCAGGCTCGATTTACTATACTCTCGACGGAACCGATCCGCGCATGCCACGAGGCGCCATCCGACCCCAGGCGTCCCTGTACTCAGGTCCAATAAGGCTGGATCGCAACGTGCGCGTGTTCGCCCGCGCTCGACAGGGCACAAACTGGAGCGGACCCGCCGTCGGCACATTCGTCACCGTTGTCCCCAAGTTGCGCATAAGCGAAATCATGTTCAGTCCCATGGCTGACGGCCCGAATTCTGAGACTGACCCGGATGATTACGAGTTCATCGAATTGGTCAACGCGGGCAATTCAACCATCAATCTTGCAGGGTTCCGGTTCACACAGGGCATTCAATTCGATTTCTCAACCGGCGCAGTGCAATCGCTGCCCCCGGGCGGACGTGTGGTTGTTGCCGCAAACCGCACGGCCCTCGAACGCCGCCACAGTTCAATTCCAGGTCTTGCAGGCGAATACACAGGACGACTTGATAATGACGGCGAAACAATTCGCCTTGTCGGGCCAATGGACGAGGTGATCGAGGAATTCCAATATGACGGTGGATGGTATCCGGCAACGCGTGGCGTGGGATTTGCACTCGTCCCGACGAGCATGGACGTCTCGCCCAAAACACTCAACACGGCCGCCGGGTGGCGTCCCGGAACGGCGTGGCTGGGAACACCAGGTCACCCCGATCCGCCGCCCGTCACGGTCCCAACAGTCCTCATAACCGAGGTCCTCGCAAATCCCGGCCCTGGACAGCGCGATGCAATCGAGCTGTTCAACCCGGGTTCTGAACCTGTCGATATAACAGGCTGGCTACTCTCTGACGACCTGAAGACCCCGAAATATCGGATGCCAAAGCAGAGCGTCATTCCACCGGGCGGGTTTCTGGTAGTGGACGCAGACCAGTTCAATCGCCCGGGCGCACAGGACAGTTTCGGCCTGAGCTCGGCGGGCGAGGAGGTCTATCTTTTCTCGGCCACGCCGAACGGGCATCTAACAGGCTATGTTCACGGGTTCAAGTTCGGGGCTTCGCCGCAAGGTGCAACTTACGGACGGCACGTCATCAGCACCGGCGAAGAACACTTCGTTCTTCAAAACTCAACGTCTCTGGGCGGCGCCAGCAGCGGACCGCGCATCGGACCTGTCGTCATTTCCGAAATCATGTATCACCCGCCGGACGTGTTCGCCAACGGCGCATGGTGGGATGCACCCGAAGACGAGTACATCGAGCTTCTCAACCTCGCAAACAATCCAGTGCCGCTGTTCGACTCGGAATCACCAACCAACACGTGGCGTGTCACCCATGCCGTTGATTTCACCTTTCCCCAAAACATCACAATGCTGGCCGGAGAACGACTCCTGTTGGTCGGATTCGATCCGGTGGCTGACAGGACGCAGACCGAAGCATTCCGCGCCAAATACGGTTTTGGCACACAGGTGCGATTGTTCGGCCCGTGGAAAGGCAAACTCGACAACAGCAACGAGAGCATTCGACTGCTCGCGCCACTCCGTCTTGGAACAGCAGAGAACCCGACATGGACCGAACTTGTGGTTGACCGCGTGGATTACCGCGATCAAATCCCATGGCCGCCCGGCGCGGACGGTTTCGGCTTCAGCCTGCAACGTCAGCCCGAACATGCGTACGGCAACGACCCGGCCAACTGGATTGCTTCCGTCCCTACCCCGGGCGGTCCCCCGCTTGTCGGCACTCTGCCGATCATTGATGAGCAGCCGACCGGCCTGGCAACTCTCGTCGGGCGCTCGGCAACATTGCAGGTGGCAACTCGGGCACAGGGCAACCCGCGTTTTCAATGGCGCAAGAGCGGCGTACGATTGCCCGGCGCCACCAATGCCACCCTGCAATTGCTGAACCTGCAGATCAGCGACGCAGGCGACTACGACGTGATCGTCTGGAACGATGCCGGCGCGGTTTCGTCCAGACCCGCACCAGTTCGGATCGCAGCCCCGAACACTGACACTGACGCCGACGGCATGAACGATTTGTATGAACTTACGCACGGCCTTGATCCAACATGGCAAGATGACCTGGATGCCGATCCCGACCGAGATGGCATGTCCACAGGCGCCGAATATGTCGCAGGCACAAACCCGTTGGATCAAACAAGCAAACTCGCTTTCGACCTGGTTTCTTTCGATGACAATGGCATCAAACTCGAGTTCAACGCGGCACTCGATCGCACTTACTCGATTCAAGTCAGCTCAAGTCTTGCTGCCGACGCCGAATGGCGGGAACTCGCACGAGTGCCCATCGAGGACATCGGCTCAGCCGCGCTTCGTCTGGTTGGCGTAATTGACAGGCCACAGCCAATTACAGGCGCGAGATACTACCGTATCAAAGCTGACCTTCGGTAAAAGGCCTCCACAGGGCAATATCGGGGCTGCCGCTCCTTTCGCCTTGCTAATGCTTCAAGACTGTCTTTTCTCGAGGCTGGTTCCAGTTTATGCTGCGTTCGTGGACCGAGTGGCAAACAAAGCCCGTAGCTTCAAAGCCGCTGCTGAATGGGACATCCAGCAGCGCATCCGATTGTCGCCCCGTGGACGCCAGGCGATCGCCAGCAAGCTTCGGCAGCGGGTTGATGGTCGCAAGGCGAAGGACTTGCGCGAACGCCGGTGTTTCTCGAAACACCCACCGGGGAGGTTCTATGGCATTAAATAGGCTTGGAGCGGGCGATCGAGAACAAGCAGGCTGTGTATCGGTGGCTCGAAATATCGCTCTGATGCTGCTCGTGGCCATGGTGGGAGTTTGCTGCCAGAGCTCATGCGCAGAAAGCGGACCCGGCGCAGCCGACGAATGGTTCGATTTCAATCCTGAGCCGGACAAGTTCGGTGAGAGCGCGATTGACCTGCGGCGTCTGAATGAGAAGTTCGCCGGCGAGCACGGGTTCATTGCCACTGCAAACGGTCAGTTCGTTCACAGCGCCAATGGGCAGCCAGTCCGTTTCTGGGCTGTGAATGGTCCGTCCGGCGAAGGCCGTGATGGCGACGATTTGCGCCGAACCGCCCGGCTTCTGGCCAAGTATGGCGTCAATCTGGTCCGCCATCACCGAGCCGTGTTCGACAAAGATGGCGAGCTGAATCCTGAGTCGGTCCGACGGATTCTCGCTGTGGTCGAGGCGATGAAGGCCGAGGGCATTTACACGCACCTTTCCATCTACTTTCCGCTCTGGTTCACGCCACGCGCGGACCATCCATGGCTCAAAGGCTACGACGGTAAGTCGCATCCGTTTGCCGCACTCATGTTTAATCCCGATTTCCAGGCGAAGTATCGTGAGTGGTGGCGGGCCCTCCTGACCACGCCCAGCGAAACCACCGGCCGCCGCTTGGTGGACGAACCGGCGGTCTTTGGCGTGGAAGTGCAGAACGAAGATTCGTTCTTCTTCTGGACGTTCGATGCAAAGAACATCCCTGACGAACAACTGCGCCTGCTCGAGAAGATGTTTGGTGACTGGCTTCGGAGAAAATACGGGTCAATTGACGCTGCCCTTGCTGCCTGGAACGGCCCAAAGCTCAACCGGGACACACCGGCGGAAGGGCGCGTCGCCTTCCGCCCGCTCTGGAACATGTTCAATGAGAAAACAGCCCGCGACAAAGACACGGCGTGTTTTTTGTTCGAGCTTCAAACGCGATTCTATCAAAAGACAGTTGCATTCCTTCGCAAGCTTGGTTTCAAAGGCCTCATCACAGCATCGAATTGGTCCACCGCGAGTCCGGAAGTGTTTGGGCCGTTGGAGAAGCTGAGTTACACGGCAGGCGATTTTATCGACCGCCATGGCTATCTCGAGTGCAATCACAAAGGCGACAACGCCGCATGGTCGATCCGAAACGGCCACACTTACTCCGATCGCAGCGCGCTCCGGTTCGAGGCCCCAGACCCCGCCAAACCCCGCCAATTCGTCCACCCGGTCATGGACCCACATTACGACAACAAACCTTCAATGATCTCGGAAACCACTTTTTGCCGCCCGAATCGATACCGCTCAGAAGCACCGCTCTACTACGCAATCTACGGCGCATTGCAAGACAGCGATGCAATTGTTCACTTCGCCTTCGATGGCAGCCACTGGCGGGTTAAGCCGAATTTCTGGATGCAACAATGGACCCTGATGACGCCGGCCATGATGGGCCAGTTCCCTGCCGCAGCATTGATTTACCGGCGCGGTCTGGTGTCGCCCGGACAGGTGCTCGCCGAGATCAATCTCAACAAATCCGACTTGCTCGGTCTCAAAGGCACGCCGCTCCCTCAGGACGCGGCCCTGGACGAACTTCGTCTGGCCGACGTGCCCAACAGCGCCGAGCTGAAACCCGGCCAGCGCATTGATCCCCTCATCCACTACGCGGGACGCGTCAATGTGCGGTTTGTGGATGAAGCGGGCTCGATGAAATTGGCCGACCTGACTCCTTTTGTGGACCATGCGAAAAAAACCGTAACGAGCAGCACAGGCGAAATCGGCCTTGACTATGGAAGCGGAGTTGTGCGGCTGAACGCGCCTTGTGCCCAGGGTGTCAGTGGCGCGTTGAAGGCGGTCGGGCCGGTGGATTTGAAAGACATGCAGATCAACAGCCATCTCGAGTTGGGGCACATTGTAGCAGTGGCACTGGATGACCAGCCTCTGGCGATTTCACAGCGAATCCTTCTGCAGGTCATGACCGAAGAGCGCGAGAGCAATCGGCAGATCGAGCAAGTCAACCCGACAGTGAAGCGTATTATCAATATTGGCACGGACCCGTGGCAGGTGCGGGCCCCCAAAGGAACGGTCCGATTCAAGCGTGCCGATGCCGCCATGCTCAAGGTGACGGCGTTGGATTTCAATGGCTACCCGGTCCGGTCAGTTGGCAACGCAAATGAAATCCAGCTCCAGAACAACACACTTTATTACTTAATAAACCGCTAGCCCCGAAATCTCGCCTCAGCGCGGCGCGACGCAGCGGCATTCCTGCAGCCAGCGCAATGGTTCCGCATCGATCATTTGCTTGCGGTTGCGCCGCGCTGAATAGTTATACTGCCAAATCGCTCATATTTTCGAAGATTTTCGCACCGCGAGTTTGCTCAATTTGTCAGTATCTGATTCTCTGGCAACGAGCGGTGCGGCCACCACAGTGCGGTCTTCGAAGTGTTACATTGGATAGTCTGCCGGGGTCCAAGTATGGGGACAGACACGGAATTTGGGCGACCGGACTATTGACCCCGCCGGACCGGACCAAGCAGCGGTCGGACCGTCCAGGCCGCCGGGACGTCCAGATATGGGGACAGACACGATGTCCGATATACGGATTGGGAACGTTCAACGTCCAACGTTCAACTCTCAACGTTCAATGGGGTGACTGAAAGGGCGTATGGTGGCCGGGAAATGGGGACAGACACGGAGTTGAGGCGACCCGGCCTTTGACCCGCCGGACCTGACCAAGCGCTGGTCGCACGGTCGAGACCGGCTGCGGCGCCCAGATATGGGGACAGACACGATGTGTTTTGGTGCGGAACCTCGCTGACACTGTGGTTCCACCCTTGATTCCCAGCCCGACTTGTGGCATATTACGGCCAAATACGGTGACAGGCACGGTGTTTGGGCGCCCGGGGCTCTGACCCGGACCTGCCCAAGCACCTGCCGGCCAGAGGAGGCCGGCCCCGGGTCTGTCGCCCTGTTACAAGGAGAAACACAACAATCAAGGAGGTTGTAATGAGACTGCCCCGAATTAAGCTTCAGGGTAAAGCCACAGTCTATCACTGCATGTCCAGAGTAGTGGGCAAGGAGCATCTGATGGATGAACTGTGCCGATACAAGATGCAGGGATTGATCAAGCGACAGTGTCGGTTCTGCGGGATAGACCTGGTGAGCCACTGTGTGATGACCAATCATTTTCACATGCTGGTCAGAGTGCCTGCGGAGCAGGATCCAAGCGACGAGGAATTGATCCAGCGGATGGAGGCGTTGTACGGGAAAGACGGGAGGCTGGTGCAAATTGCACGCGAAGGACTGCAGAAACAGGGCAAGGTGCCCGAGGAGATAAGGTCCCGGATGCTGCGGAGGATGGGGGACATATCGGTGTTGTTGCAGGAGATCAAGCAACGGTTTACTCGATGGTACAATCGGCGGATGGACCGGCCCGGGACGATGTGGGCCGAGCGGTTCAGGAGCACGGTGGTGGAGGACAATCCGGAGGTGGTGTT
>Ga0315298_1002039_pt1 | contig 35614 bp, 24 predicted proteins | sample WHS_1_MG_FD_203077 | JGI IMG/M metagenome (GOLD analysis project Ga0315298, IMG submission 203077) | Extremophilic microbial mat communities from Washburn Hot Springs, YNP, Wyoming, USA - WHS_1_MG | ecosystem: Environmental > Aquatic > Thermal springs > Hot (42-90C) | place: USA: Wyoming...
AAGTCTATCAGAAGAAAAACAAATCTTCAAAGGTCGAGCTAAAGAAAAAATTAAAACCAAATTCACTTACTTTTAACATGATTCAACCAGAATCAATTTCACTTACCTAATTAAATGATTTGACACGCCCCTCACTTGAAAAAGATTGGCTTTCGCCAAAATATCATTAGGCGATTAATATTAAAACAATCAGTTTATTATTTCCTCTATAAGAATAATTCTTTGATTTATGAAATAAATTTATCTTTTTCAAGTGAGGGGTCAAGCCCCTCACTTGAAAAGCTTAGGAAACGAAGTCTCTTACTTAGAAAGATTGGCTTTCACTAAAAATTCCTTTACTATTAATAAAATAATCTAAGTATCAAAATAAATCCTTTATTTTAAAAGATAACTTTACCTATGAAGAATTTCTTTTCTTCTGGAAATGGAAAGAAACTATTTAAAGAGATTTAAAGCTTTTCAAGTGAGGGGTCAAGCCCCCTCCTCACTTGAAAAGAGCATCTTTTATTTCTCCTTTTACAATCTTTTAAAAAGGGGCTCTACTTTTTTATTTTTTATTAATTCTTCTATCTTTAAACTAGTATCAGGTAAAAAAGGATAAATTAAATCTTTAATTTTTTCTAAAGAAATTAAAAGATTAGAGATTTGCTTTTTAAATTCGTCCCTACTTTTTTTATCTTCTTTATTTATTAGTTCCCAAGTTCTTTTTTGGGTTAAATATAGATTACAATAATCAATCAATTTAAAAACTTCTTTTAGGGCTTCATAAATTTTATATTTCTCCATTAACTTCAAATAATTTTTTTCTGTTTCTTTTAAAATTTTCTTAAAATCTCTTGATGGCTTTTGATTTATTTCAACTTCTTTTTTATTTTTCAAAGTCAAAACTCTTGAAACTAAATTACCTAAATTATTAGCTAAATCAGCATTATACTTTTCTTTAAACTGACTCTCTTTAATATCTCCCCCATCAGCTATTGGAAACTGAGATAAAATTAAATACCTCGTTCCTTCTTTGCCATAAACTTTGACTAACTCATTCGGATCAATAACATTTTTTAAAGTTTTACTCATTTTTTGACCGTTAATAGTAAAAAAACCATGAATCAATTCTTCATCTGGTAACTTTACTTTTAAGGCTTTTAAAATCGCTGGCCAGTAAACAGTATGGAATTTTAAAATGTCTTTTCCTAAAATATGCAAAACATAACTTTTATTCCACCATTTATTAAAATTATTTTTATTTTTATAAAAACCAATAGCAGAAATATAATTTATTAAAGCATCAACCCAAACATAAATTACTTGATCTTTATCAAAAGGGACTTCAATCCCCCACCTGATCCTTTCTTTTAAGCGCGTCGATGAAAAATCTGATAAATTTTGTTTTATTAATCCCAAAGTTTCTTTTAGAGCAAATTCAGGAGTGATTTTTAATTTGCCTTTTTTAATTTCTTTCTCAATAACTTTTAAATATTTCTCTAATTTAAAAAAATAATTTTTTTCAGAAACTTTTATCGGTGGCTTTAAATGAAATGGACACAAACCATCTTTTAAATCTTTCTCTAAAATAAAATTTTCACAACCTATACAATATAGTCCTTCATATTCTTTCTCATATAATTCTTCTCTTTCTTTCAAAAGATTAAAAATATATTGAACTGTTTCTATATGAGCTTTATCGGTAGTTCTAATAAAATAATCATATTCTATTCCTAAATTTTCCCACGATTTTTTAAATAGAAAACTATTTTCATCGCATAATTCTTGAGGTGTTTTCTTTAAATTTTTGGCTGACTCATATATTTTTAAACCATGTTCATCAGTGCCTGTTAAAAAGAAAACTTCTTTCCCTCTCTTTCTAAAAAAACGGGTCAATACATCGGCAACTAAAGTTGTAAAGGCATGACCAAGATGAGGCTTATCATTAACATAATAAATAGGGGTTGTAATTAAAATTCTTTTACTTTTCATGTTTTTATGTTTTTTTATTTATTATATTCTATTTTTCTTTTAAATAAAAGATTTAAATCCTATTTAAAAAGAGCCGCTTGAGGCGGCTCTTTTAAAAATCTTTCTTTAATCTATTTTTTAATCTATTTTTCTAACTCTTCTTTAAACTTTCTTAACATTTCCTGAGCTACTTCTTTGCCGCCCAAACCAAAAGCTAAACCACCAGCCAAAGCTAACATTGCCACAATTCCTGTAAACAAAGTGTTAATAATGTAAGTGGCAACTTGTAACTGAGAAAGAGCTGCTAACAATCCAAAAATATAGAAAGCCCAGCGAGACAGAGCCGCTAAAAATCCTTGAAACTTCAAACCTGAACCAGAAACTGAAGCTTTAACAAATCTTGCAAAATATTCTCCTAAAACAATGGCAGCAAGCATTATCAAAACCGCCACAATTAATCGAGGCAAGAAATTCACGACGCTTCTTAAAAATTCACCAACAGCTGTTAATCCCCAAATGTTACAAGCTGCTACCAGAAAAGACAAAACTATTAACCACTTTACTAGTTGCCCAAGGAAATAACCAGAATTTAAGCTAATGTTGGCCCTGTCAGTAAATTCTTTTACGCCAGCTTTTTCTAAAGCTTTATCTAATTTAATCATTTCAATAATTTTCTCGATTAACTGGGCAACGCCATTTCCAATGACCACCCCTACTAAGAAGATAACGAGTCCCCCTATTAAAATGGGGATAAAGTTAATAAAACCTTGCCATAAGCCAACTAAAGCATCATAGCTGGCTTGGGCTAATGATTGTAATAACATAGTTTTTTATTATTTTTTATTATTTAATTTTAAAATTTTATTTTTATCGACCCTTTTTAATATTATAGCACAAAAATTGATGTCAAACAAAAAGCATAAAGTTTAAAAGATTTGTTAGTGAGGGGGGTGTCCCCTCACTTGAAAAAGATAATTTATTTCATAAATCAAAGGATTCTTCTTATTGAGGAAATAATAAACTGATTGTTTTAATATTAATCGCTTAATGATATTTTGGCGATAGCCAATCTTTTTCAAGTGAGGGGGTGGACCGGATGGGAGTCGAACCCACAACCTTCGGTATGCAACACCGACGCTCTAGCCAATTGAGCTACCGGCCCCTCATTTGGAATGGATTGATTTTATCAAAGAATCTTTAAAACTTAACATTAGTTAGTAGAATAAAATTTTTTCTAAAAGTTTATAATCTTTACTTAAAAATTCATTTAATGAATTTGCTTATCCATTCCAAGTGAGGGGCTACCGGCCCCTCACTTGGAAAAGATAAATTTCATTTAAAAAATAATTTTTTCTCTTTTAAGAAATAATCACCAGATTATTTTAAATGTAATTTTTCTTAAGATGGACTTTTGGCGATAGCCAATCTTTTCCAAGTGAGGGGCTACTGGCCTTTTTGATAGTGGGCAATGGAGGGATTTCACCCCCACACCAATCTTACAACTTTTTAAGAGATTTAGAATTAACTTGGGATTAATAACTATTTATCAAAGAGCAAGCCCTAAGCGAATAGCTTGTCCCCTACCTTTTTAAAAAGGTAGGGGATGGCTTATTCAGCCAGGGCTTGCGCTACTAATTAAATCGTAAGATTGGTGTGGGGGCAAACCTCCGACCTCCATTTTATCAAAATGGCGTTCTACTTCACCCCGCCACATTTTTAAATTTATGTGGGCAATGGAGGGATCGAACCTCCGACCTCCATTTTATCAGAATGGCGTTCTACCACTGAACTAATTGCCCGACAATGTGGCGGGGCAAGCTGAACTACCTGCCCAAAATTTTAGGGCGGGGCCAGAGACGCGCCCTGCCCGGGTAAATCTATTTTTATTAAAAATATTAATGTATTTACCCGCTGAAAGCAAAGACTTTTGCTTTCAGCCCACTGAGCTACGCGCGCACTTTGAAAATTTGCAACCGACGCGCCCTGCCTGCCACTAGGCAGGTCTACTACTAAACTAGTCGCCTGGCTGTTGAGTTTTTATCTTTTCTAATAAGTTCTTTGCTTTTTCAATTTCTAAATAATTTTTATTTTTTTCAATAGTTTGGGGTTTTAAAAGTAAATTAATATTTTTTATTAAAAAAGTCAACCCAAAAACGATAAAAATAACTAAAATAACCAGCGAAATAATAACTATTAAAATTAAAAATAAATTATATCTAGTTGTTTGTTTTGAGGTATTTTTTGCCATATTTATCTTAAATATACTTTTCCCACTATTTTAATCTCATAACTTGGGGGAATAGTTTGAGTAATTATTTCGTTTCCTTTTTTTGTTTTTGAAACACTCCCTTCTTTTGTCTGATTTATTTCTACTTTATCAAATCTCAAACTAAAATATTTTTGAGAAATTTCTTCTAACCATTTTATCAAATTATCTAAACGACCACTAATTGTTAGATTAAAAGTGTAATGTTTGGGCTCACTCGTTGTCTCCTGATTTAAAGTGCCGAAACGAAAATTAAAATCAAGATTATACTTTAAAGCAATTGATTTGAGTTGAGCTTCTAAATTTACTACCTCTGTTTCACTTAAAAGAATATCTTTTAATTTTAAAAAATAGGGATCAGCTTCTTTAATTTCGCTTTCAAGTTTTTGAATTCTTTCCATCATTTGTTGCCTTCTTAATAGCTCTGATTTATCCTCTTCTATTTTTTTATTCCTTTTTAAAATGTCAAATCTCAAGTAAAAAAATATAAAAAGTAGTAAAATTACTATTAGTAGCCCAATCCCCAAAATAAATAAAATTCTTTTCTGAAAATAATTAAGCTTTCTTTTAGCCATTTTAATAAGCTTTCTAGCCTTTTAAGTTTAATTTATTATAGCAAATAGTTCTTTTCTTGCCAAATATAAAAATTTTTTTAATAATAAAGATATGGACCCCACCGAAGAAAAAATCTATTTAAATGGCTTAAATCTCTTATATTGGAAATCTTATCCAAAGTTTTTTTCTTTTATTAAAAGTCTTCAAGAAAAAAACAAAAACTTCTCTTTTAAAGAGATTTTTCAAAATTTAGAAAATAAAGAAAAAAGTAAAATTGATTTAGAAAAAGAGTGGTTAAAACTTCAAAAAGAAAAAATAGATTTAATTCCTTTAAATAGTCCATCTTTTCCTTCTCTTTTAAAAGAAACTTCTTATCCTCCTTTGGGAATTTATCTTAAAGGGACGATTCCAAAAGATTCTTTAAGTTTAGCAGTGGTCGGCACTAGAAAATGTACTCTTTATGGAAAAACAGTCACAGAAAAAATTGTTAAAGAATTAGTTTATTATGGTTTTACAATTGTCAGTGGCTTAGCTTATGGAATAGATACCTATGCTCATAAAACTACCTTAGAAAACAAAGGAAAGACAATTGCTGTTTTGGCTTCGGGTTTAAACAAAATTACGCCAGTCATAAATAGAAAATTAGCTTTTAAAATAATTGAAAATGGCGCTTTAATAAGTGAGTATCCTCTTAATGCTCCTTCTTTAAAATCTAATTTTCCTTTAAGAAATAGAATTATTAGCGGTTTAAGTTTAGGGACTTTAGTAATTGAGGCAAATGAAAAAAGCGGCGCTTTAATTACTGCTAATTTTGCTTTAGAGCAAAATCGAGAGGTTTTCGCTATTCCTGGCTCTATTTTTAACAAAGCTTCAGTTGGGACTAATAACCTAATTAAAAAAGGAGCAAAATTAGTGAATTCTATCGAAGATATTTTAGAAGAATTAAGAATAGATTACTCTAAAATTAAAAATAATTTTCTTTTTAAAGATAATTTATTAACCGAGAAAGAAAAAGCAATTTATGAGATTTTAAAAGAAGAAGAGTTAACTTCTCTTGACAAAATTTTAGAAATCACTAATCTTAAACCAAATGAGGCAATGATTTCTTTAACTGAACTTGAACTTAAGGGATTGATTAAAGAAATCTCGCCCCAAAAATATATAAGAATAAAATAGATTATGAATTTGGTTATTGTTGAATCGCCAACAAAAGCAAAAACAATCTCTAATTTTTTAAAAGGGAATTTTAAAGTTGTTTCTTCGAAAGGTCATATTAGGGATTTACCGAAATCTAAATTAGGAATAGATATCGAAAATGATTTTACTCCTCATTATATTATTCCTTTAAAAGCGAAAAAATTGGTCAATCAATTAAAAAAAGAAGCGTCAAAAGCACATAAAATCATTTTAGCGACTGATGAAGACCGCGAAGGAGAGGCAATTGCCTGGCATTTAATTGAGGCCCTTTCTTTAAAGGATAAACCCTATGAACGAATTGTTTTTCATGAAATTACCAAATCAGCAATTGAAGAAGCTTTAAAAAACCCTCGAAAGATAAATACTAATTTAGTCAAGGCGCAACAAACAAGAAGAATTTTAGATAGATTAGTTGGCTACGAACTTTCTCCTTTTTTGTGGAAAAAATTATTCAAAGGGCTTTCTGCTGGCAGGGTCCAGTCACCAGCTTTAAGATTAATTGTTGAAAGAGAAAAAGAAAGACAGGCTTTTAAACCAGAAGAATTTTTTACTCTCGAAGCCCTTTTTTATAAAGATAAAAAAGAAGAAAGTTTTAAAGCACGACTTTTTAAAATTAATGATAAAACTCTTTCAAAAACAGAAATTAAATCAAAAAACCAAGGAGAAGCAATAAAAAAAGATATTGATAAAAATGAAGGAACAGTTTTAGATATCAAAAAAGAAGTTTATAAAAAAAATCCCCTTCCTCCTTTTATTACTTCTACTCTACAGCAAACCGCTTTTCAAATTTTCCGCTATCCGGCAAAAAAGACAATGCAGATTGCCCAAGCTTTATATGAAGGAAAAACTATTGGCAAAGAAAGCGTTGGCTTAATTACCTATATGCGAACCGACTCTTACCATATTTCAGAATTAGCTTTAAAAAATTGCCATCAATTTATTCATCAAAACTTTGATAAAAAATATTGGTTAGATAAATTTAGAATTTTTAAATATAAATCAAAATTAGCCCAAGAAGCGCACGAAGCCATTAGACCGACTAATATTAATCTTACACCTTTAGAAGTAAAACCATATTTATCTAAAGAAGAATATAATCTTTATAAACTTATCTACGATCGTTTTCTTGCATCGCAGTTAAAAGAAGCAGAAATAGAAAAAGTAACTATTTTAATAGAGGTAAAAGGCAAAAAAGATTCTTATCTTTTTAAAGGAGCCTTTTCTAAAATCCTTTTTGATGGTTTTTTAAAAATTTATCCTTATTTGGCATTTAAAGAAATAGAAAATAATATCCCTTCCCTTTCTCTAAAAGATAAATTATTAATAAAAGAAATCATTTTAAAACAACACTATAGTGAGCCACCTCCTCGCTTTAATGATGCTTCTTTAATTAAAACATTGGAAAATTATGGGATTGGCAGACCATCTACCTATGCGCCAATTATTAATGTTTTACTTGAAAGAGGTTATGTAAAAAGAGATGAAAACAAAGCCTTAATGCCAACAGAAATAGGAATTTTAGTAAATGATTTACTAGTGAATCATTTTCCTCAAATTGTTGATTTTAATTTCACTTCCTTTTTAGAAGAACAATTAGATAAAATTGCTTTAGGAATAACTCCTTGGTTAGAGGTCACAAAAAATTTCTATTTTCCCTTTAAGGAAAATTTAGAAAAAAAATATAAAGAAGTTTCAAAAGAAGATTTATTGCCAAAAGAAAAAACTAATGAGAAATGTCCTTTATGCGGTAGTGAACTGGTAGTAAAATACGGCAAATATGGAAAATTTCTTGCTTGTTCTAATTGGCCAAAATGTAGTTATAGTAAATCTTTAAATAATAATGAGGAATTAGATATTTTGTGCCCTTTGTGCCAAAAAGGTAAAGTGGTAGTAAAAAGAAACAAAAAAGGGCAACTATTTTACGCCTGCTCCCGCTATCCGGATTGTAATTTTGTTTCCTCTTATAAACCTTTAAATGAAAAATGTCCCCTATGTGGTAGTTATCTTGTAGAAACAAAAACAAAAATTAAATGTTCTGATAAAAAATGCGCCTATGAACGGCCAAAAGAACAAAATTAAAAATCAAATTATTGAAAATATAAATAGTTTTATCTCTCAATTGGAAGAGAAAGATAAAGAAATGCTAGAAAAAGCATTTGACTGGATTGAAATTTATCATCAAAACCAAAAGCGGCTTTCTGGTGAACCTTTTGTTTATCATCCTTTAAGAACTGCTTTAACAGTTTCTTTATGGCGTTTAGATTTAAATTCAATAATTGCCGCCTTGCTTCATGATATTATCGAAGACGGCGGTGTTTCTTTTAATGAAATTAAGAAAAATTTTAATGAGGAAGTTGCTTTTTTGGTTTCTGGGGTTACAAAAATAAGTGGGCTAAATTACAAAAAAGCTTCTTCTGATGAAGAGGCAGAAAATTTTAGAAATATGATTTTTGCTACTAGCAAAGATTTAAGGGTGATATTAATTAAATTAGCTGACCGCTTGGATAATTTGAAAACTTTATGGGCTTTGGATAAAGAAAAACAAAAAACAAAAGCTTTACAAACTCTTGAGATATTTGCGCCATTGGCTTACCGTTTAGGATTAACTAATATTGGCGCTCAACTCGAGGATTTAGCTTTTCCTTATGCTTATCCAGAAGAATACAAACTAACAAAAACTTTAAGCGGTAAAAGACAAAAAGAATTAGAAAATTATCTAAAAAAATTAGTTCCTCAGATAGAAGAAGAGTTAAAAAACAATAATCTTTACCCTGTTTCAATTAAATACCGGGCAAAACATCTTTATAGTATTTGGCGAAAACTTCAAAAAGAAGAAATGGATATAAAAAAAATTTATGATTTAGTGGCGATAAGAATTATTTTTAAAACAGTCGAAGAATGCTACTCTGCTTTAGGGGTTGTCCACCATTATTTTAAACCAGTGCCATCAAGATTTAAAGATTATATTGCTCTGCCAAAACCAAATGGTTATCAATCGCTTCACACCACTGTTTTTACCAAAGAAGGAAGAATGTTAGAAATTCAAATTAGAACCCAACAAATGGAAGAAGAGGCAGAATGGGGAATTGCTGCTCATTGGTTTTATCAAACTTTAAAAGATACAAAATTATATAAAAAAAGAAAAACTTTCAAAATGCCGCGGAATCTTTGCTGGCTTAATCAATTAAAAGAATGGCAGAAATCATTTACCTCTTCCAGAGATTTTTTAGAAGCAGTAAAAATTGATTTTTTAAAAGACAGAATTTTTGTTTTAACTCCAAAAGGAGATATTATTGATTTACCAGAAGGAGCAACGCCAGTTGATTTTGCCTACCAAATCCATACCGAAATTGGTAATCATATTGCTTTTTGTAAGGTTAATGACCAAATAGTCCCTTTGGATTATAAACTTCGTTCAGGAGAAGTGGTAGAAATTATTACTAATAAAAATAAACATCCCTCTCCTTCTTGGTTAGAGTTTGTAAAAATGGCAGATACAAAAAAGAAAATTCAACAGGTATTAAAAAATATAAAAATTCTCCCAGAAACTCCTAAAAAAAATTTTACTTGTAAATTAGAAATTATCGCTGAAGATAAAATTGGCTTACTTGATGATATTTTAAATATTGTTGCAAAACAACAAATCAATATTTTAGAGCATAAAGGAAAAACTTTAAAAAATAAAGCCCTTTTAAGCTTTAAATTAAAAGTTAAATATTTTTCTCACTTAGAAAGTTTGCTTAAAAATTTAAAAAAGATTAAAGAAATAAAGGAAATTAAAACTGAATATCTTTAGGTTTTTCTTGGTTTTGCTTTTGGTTTTCTTCTAAGTGCTTTTCTTTTTCTTTCAACAATTTTTCCATTATCTTATAAAAATCATTTAAAGAAAAAAACCTAATCTCAATTGCGCCTTTTTCGCCGCTTTTTTTAATTTTTACTGGCAATTCAAGAAGATTTTCTAATTTTTCTTTAAATTCTAAAGCTTCTGGTTCTAAATTAGACTCTTTAATACGACTTTTTAAATTTCCTTTCTCTTCAAAAACATTTAGATAGTGTTGGGCTAATTCTATTGCTTCGCGGCCTGATAAATTTTTTGCCAAAATTTCTTTTAGAAAAAGATTTCTTTTTAAAGGATTGTTAAAAAGAAGAATCGCTCTGGCATGCCCTTCATTAATTTTCCCTTCTTCTAAATATTTTTGGGCCTCATAAGGAAGCTGCAATAATCTTAAAGTATTGGCAATCACTTCCCTGCTTTTTCCTAATTTCAAAGCTAAGGCCTGTTGGGTTAAACCAAATTCTTTAATTAATTTCAAAAAGGCTCTAGCTTTATGAATAGGATTTAAATCCTCTCTTTGAATATTTTCTATTAATGCCATTTCTAAATGACTCTCTTCTGGGATTTCTTTTTTAATAATGACTGGAACTGTTGGCAAATTTAAAAGTTTTGCTGCTTTTAATCTTCTCTCTCCGGCAATCAACTGATATTCAACCTCTGTTCCCTTTTCAGTTTCTTTTTCTATTCTGGTAACAATAAGAGGCTCCAATATCCCATATTCTCTAATGGAACTAGCTAATTCTTGAATTGACTCTTCAGAAAATTCTTTTCTTGGTTGATGAGGGTTTGGTTTAATTTTTTCTGGTTCAATATAGAAAATTTTTTCTTCTTTATTTTGGCTAAAAATTAATTCTTCGGTCTCAAGACTTTTATTTAAATCGTCTTTTTCTTTTTCTACTTTAAAATCTTTCTGAAAATCTGTTGTTAATAAATCTAAATTATGGACCTCTCTATTTAAGTTGTTCTTTTTAAGTTCTTGGGGGTAATTAACCAAAGAATCATTAACCTTTTCTTCTATCTGGTTCTCCAGTTCTAAAGAAAAAGGCTTTTCTTTTTTTGAAGGAATTAAAGCATTTATTCCCTGTCCTAAATTTTTATCTTCATCACTTTTAAAATTAATTTCATCCATATTTTTTAAAAATTTCTTTTTTCTATTAAATTAATTAATTCTTGAGTAAAATTTCGATAAGCTTTAGCGCCGGTCGAATTAGGATTATAAAGTAAGATTGGTTTTCCAAAAGCAGGTGCCTGAGCTAAATCAATATTTCTTGGAATCAAATTATTAAAAACATATCCTGGAAAATGACGAATGATGTGTTTTACTACCAATCTATCTAGTTTATTTCTTTTATCATATAAAGTCAAAAGGGCGCCCAAAATTTTTAAATCTTTATCTAAATTCCTTCTTATTAAATCAATGGTAGAAACCAGTTGTGACAAACCTTCTAAAGCAAAAAATTCAGTTTGAATAGGAATTAAAACATATTCGCTTGCCACTAATCCATTAATTGTTAAAATTCCCAAAGATGGCGGCAAATCAATAATAATATACTGATAATGAGGGACCAACAAAGCTAAAATTTCCTCTAATCTCCTTTCTTTATTTTCAAAAAAGCTTAGCTCTACTTGAGCGCCGATTAAATCAGGAGAAGAGGGTAAAATATCCAGACCAAAAACTAAGGTATTTAAAAGTACCTCTTTTAAAAGCCCCTTTTTAATTAAAAGATGATAAACAGTTTTGTTTAATTTTTTATAATCAATTCCTAAACCAGAAGTAGCATTAGCCTGCGGATCTAAATCAACCAGTAATGTTTTCTTTCCAAAATATGCTAAATAAGAAGAAAGGTTCAAAGCAGTTGTTGTTTTCCCTACTCCTCCTTTTTGATTACAAATTGCAATAATCTCAGCCATAAAATTTTAACTTACCACTTGAAATATTATAACTTAAATTATCTTTTATTTCCATATCTTTTATTACTCTCTTCTTGAATTTTATCTTAAAAATCGTTATACTGGATAGAAAATCCGCTTCTAAAAATAGAAAAAAATAGAAATAATCCCTTGAATAACTGCCCAGGTGCTGGAACTGGCAGACAGAGCAGACTCAAAATCTGCTGGCCCTTGAGGCCGTGTGGGTTCGACTCCCACCCTGGGCACCAATTATTTAAAAAACGGAGAGATTATCTCCGTTTTTTTATTTAATATTTTTTAAATCTAATAAAAATAACTCTAAGGCAATTTCAGGATTTAAACTTCCGTCTTTTATTTTTCTATCATAAATTAATAATTGACGATAAATCTTTTTTAATCCTTCTAAAGAAAAAGAATTAACCAATAAAGATAGTTTTCTATAAACATAAGGATGAATTTTTAAACCCTCTGGGGTAATTTTTAAATGTGAAGACTTCGAGATTTTAATTTTAATTAAGTTTCTAAACTGATTAACTATCATTTTTAAAACATACAAAGGATGAGAGCCACTCTCTATTTCTTCATTTAATAATTTCAAAGATTGTTTAATATTTTTTTGAGCCAAACTATCTAAAAATTTAAAGATATTAGTTTTTATTGGTAAATCTAAGTTTTCTTCTAAAAATTTTCTGTCAAGATAACCTTTTTTTAAAAGAGAAAGTTTAAACAAACTATTATAAAGGCTTCGGGTGTCACTATTAAAAGATAAAATTAACAAATCTCTTGCTTCTTTTGAAAGATTTAACTTTAATTTTTTTTCTTCCCCTTCAAGCCACCCGGTTATTTCTTTTTCTTTAAGCGGTAAAAATTCTTCTTTTTTAAAAGAATTCTTTTTAAGCCATTGGCTTAATTTATTAATTTTTAAATCCTCCCTTTCATAAAAAATTACTAAACTATCTTTTGCTTTCTCAATTTTTTCTTTTTCCAATATCTCTTGTAATTTATTTAAAAAATTCTCTTCTAAAACAGAAATTAAATTTTTAAAAACTATTAGTTTTGTAGAAACAAAAAGGGATTTACTTAAAAGAATATTTTTAATTTCATTTAAGCCAATATTTTTGTTCTCTTCTTCTTTAAAATCGTAAATTAAAATTAAGGGATTGTTTTTTTGATAAAAAGAAATTATCTCTTTTAAGCGAGACTCTGAACGAAAATCATCTTTTCCATAAATTAAGTAAATCATAGCTAAGTTTATCTTTTTTTGCTATTTTTGACATTTTGGGCAATAAAAAGTTGAACGGCCGTTTTGCACTTTCCTTAGGATTTTACTTTGGCAGCGAAAACACTTTTCGCCTTCTCTTTGATATACTTTTCTTATTTTTCCATATTCTCCTTCTTTGCCGTAAATATCGCGATACATTTCATCACTAATGGTTGAACCCTGATATTTTATCGCCAAAGACAAAACTTTTCTAATTGCTTTATAAAGATTTTCAAATTCCTTTTGATTTAAATCTTTTGATAATTTAAAAGGATTAATTTCTGCTTCCCATAAGATTTCATTAGCATAGATATTTCCTATTCCTGCAATAACTTTTTGATCCATTAAAACTTCTTTAATCTTTTTATTTTTATTTTTAAGCCTCTCAATTAATTTTTCTAAAGTAAACTCTTTAGCTAATGGTTCTGGTCCCAAATCTTTTAAATCTTCTATTTTTTCTAGTTCTTCTTTTTTAATTAATAAAATTTTGGCAAATTTCCTTAAATCAGATAAAGCCATTATTTTTTGATTATCTAAAACTAAATAAAAACGAAGATAGGGATCTTTTTCAATAAAACTTTTTTCTCCATATAAAATTCTTCCAGTTAATTTTAAATGAATTAATAAAATTAAACCATTTTCCAGTTCAATTAAAATATTTTTTGCTCTTCTTGAGACCTTTAAAATTTTCTTATTTTTTAATATTTTCTTAAAATCTTCTAGCTTAATTCTTTTTTTTAAAAGTTTATCCCAATTTAAAAAGACCTCCTTTATTTTTCGGTTTTTTAAAACTTTATTTAATTCATTAACAATTGTTTCAACCTCAGGTAACTCAGGCATAATTAAAAATCTCAAAGCTCAAATGTTAAATATCAAATCTAAAAGTTTGATATTTTATCTTTTACTTTCTATTTTTTAATTCTTTTTACTGTGGTGGAATATATGAAGGGTCTAAAGGTAAAGTGAAATAAAAAGTCGTGCCGCGATTTTCTTCTGATTTAAACCAAATTTGGCCACCATGTCTTTCAATAATATTTTTTGCTAAATATAAACCTAAACCAGTGCCTATTGTTTCTTTTTTAATTACTCTTGAAGAACGGAAAAATTTCGTAAAGATTTTGTTTTTTTCCTCTTCTGAAATACCAATACCCGTATCTTCTACTGAAACCATTACAAAAGGCTTATCTTTTAATATCTCTAGTTTTATTCTTACTTCTCCATTTAAAACATTATATTTTATCGCATTATCAATTAAAATCTCCATTACTAATTTAATTCTTAAGGGATCTAAAACTATTGGATTTAAAGGAGGTTTTAAGCGATAAAAAATAAGTTTAATATTATTCTTTTTAGCAATTGGCTCAAATTTTAAAAGGGCTGTCTCTATAATTTTTTCCAAGTCATTTAGGCTAAATTGAAAGCCAAATTTTCCTTCCTCTATCTGGGCAGCATTTAATAAATCTTCTACTGTTTCCATACTCTCTGTTAAAGCAGTGGTGGCTTTTTTTAATAATTCTTTTTGGGTTTCATTTAAAGCCCCTGTCTGGGGTTGAGATAAAACCTCTAAAATCCAGCTCAAGCCAGAAAGCGGCGTTCGCAATTGATGAGCAGCAATGGTAATAAAATCTGATTGAATTTTTTTTAAAGTTTCTTCTCTGCTTAAATCGTGAATAACTTTTAAAAAACCATAAAGTTTTCCTTTCTCATCCATTACTTTTGTCGTAATGACTTCCAAAGTTAATTCTTGAGGACTAAAAAATTTAATTTTTACTCTTTGGGGATAAGTATCTAATTTTTGCTCTAAGACAACTGGCGCTAAACTTGGAAAAACAATTTTTGTTAAAAGAGAAAATTTCTCATTACTTGCCATTTCTGGAGTAATAATTTTTCCGATTAATTCCTCTTTTTTTAAATTAGTTAATTTTTCTAAAGCCGGATTAACTAAAATAATCTCAAATTGAGAAGTATAAGCAATTGCTGGATCGTCAATGCTTCTTATCATGGCATTAATTTGAGTTCTTTCTAATTCTAATCTTGAGGCAATCTCAATTAAATTAAGAGAAATCACACTAATAATTATCCATAAAATTAGACTTATTCCATTTATCAAAAGAAAAATAATACTACTTTCCAAAAAGTAATTTAAAAAAAGAGTAATAATCAAAAGAAGCCCAATGAATATAAATGGTAAAAATTGAGTTGAAAAGAAATGTTTTTTAATTTTATTTAAAAAATCCTTCATAATTCTCAGAAGTAATAAGGGTAATAAAATATTAACCTTCTTCCATCTCGCCCCAGTTTTTTCCTATTTTTAGCTCAGTTTTTAAAGGCACTGATAAAGGATAGACATTTTCCATAATTTCTTTTAAAGTACCTTTTACCTTATCTATTATCTCAGATTTTACCTCAAAGAGCAACTCGTCATGAATTTGAGAAATTAAAAAAACTTTATCTTCTAAATGGTTTTCTTTTAAATAATTGTCTATTTTTATCATTGCTAATTTAATTAAATCGCTGCATAGTCCTTGAATAGGCATATTAATGGCGATTCTTTCTTCTTCTTTCCCTACTCTGCCATAAGAACCAATCAGCGGCAGAAATCTTTTTCTTTTAAATAGAGTTTCGACATAACCTTTTCTTTTTGCTTCTTCAATGGCCCGATCTAAATAAAGTTTTAAACCTACAAATTCAGAAAAATACTCTTCTTTAAAAATTTTTGCTTGTTTTAAAGAAACATTTAAAGCTTCGGCTAAAGCTCTATCGCCAATTCCATAAATTATTGAAAAATTTAAAATTTTTGCTTGCTCGCGCATTAAAGGGGTGACTTTTTCTAACGGAACATTATTAATTTTACTGGCGGTTATTTTATGAATATCTAAATTATTTAAAAATACTTCTTTTAAAATTGAATCAAAAGACAAATGGGCAGCAAGCCGTAATTCAATTTGAGAATAATCTAAAGAAAGAAAAATAAAACCATTTTCTGCAATAAAACAACTTCTAATTTCTTTGCCCCACTCTCCCTTTGAAGGAATATTTTGAAAATTTGGCTTTTCTGAAGATAATCGACCAGTGGCAGTACCAGTTTGATTAAAAATCGTATGAATTCTTTTAGTTTTCTTATTAATAAAACTCGGTAATAAATCCAAAAAGGCGCTTTTAATTTTTTTTAATTCTTTATACTCTAAAATTAAAGGAATTATTGGATGATTATCTTTTATTTTCTTTAACTCTTCACTATCAGTAGAAATTTTTCCGGTCGGTGTTTTTCTTAAATTTCTACTTTCTATCTTTAATTTTTCAAAAAGTATTTTTACTAATTGTAAAGAAGAATTAATATTAAAAACTTCTCCTGCTTTTTTATAAATCTCATCTTCTAAAAAAAGTAATCTTTGAGAAACTCGACTATTAATTAAAGCAAGTTTTTCTTCAGCTATCAAAATCCCCCTTTCTTCCATCTTTTTTAAAATTGGAATTAAAGGCTTTTCAATTGTTTCATATAAAGAATATAAGTCTAAACTAATTAATTTACTTTCTAGGACCTCATTTAGGGCAAAAATTTTAGATAATTTTAAAGAAAAATCAAAAAGAACATCTTCTTTTAGAAAATAGCGAATTAATTCTTCTAGCGAATAATTTTTTCTTTCTGAATCTATGAGCCAAGCTTTAATCTTTAAATCGTCTAATAAATAATTAGAAAAATAAGGAATTTCCTCCATTAAAATTTTTGCCTCATAGGTAATAATTTTCTTTTCTTTTAAAGAAAGTTTGTCACTAAAAACTATCTCAAAATAATCTTTTGGTAAATAAAAAAGAGTATTATCTTTAAAAACAATTCCAATACCAAAAACTTCTCTTTCATAAATTTTTTCTCCTTGAAAATCTAAAAGCAAACCAATTTCTTTTTCATTTTCTATTTTTTCTAATAACTTTTGAAGGTTTTCCTCTTTGTAATAAGTAATTAAAGATTTGTTTTCAAAAAGAGGTTTTTTCTCTTCTTCTAAAAGATTAAAAATCTTAGAAATCAAACTTTTGAAACCATATTTTTCTAAAAGAGGGATTAATTTTTCTTTTTCTGGCTTTTTAAATAAAGCCTTTTCTAAATTAAAATCAATCCCCACATCTTTCTTTAAAATAACCAACTCTCTTGATAAATAAGCTTCTTTTTTGTGCTCTTTTAAAGTATTAATTAGTTTTTTTGAAATATCAGTTATTTCTTCTTTTTCTATTAAATTATAAAGATTATCTAAATTTTGATATTTTTTAATTAAATTTAGGGCAGTTTTTTCTCCAATTGAAGGGACGCCTGAAATATTATCAGAAGGATCTCCTTTTAAAGCTTTAAAATCTATAAGTTGCCAAGGTTTTAAGCCATATTTTTCTTCTATTTTTTTAGGAGTATAAATAATTGTGTCATTAAATCCTTTTTTAAAAGTATAAACAGAAACTTTATCAGAAACTAACTGTAAAGTATCCAAATCTCCTGTTAAAATTATTATTTCTATTTCTTCGTTTTTTAATTTATTAACTACGGTAGCAATAATATCATCGGCTTCAAAACCTTCTTTTTCTAAAATTAAAACATTAAAAGCTTCTAAAAATTCTTTAATAATCTCTATTTGTTTATAAAAATCCTCAGGCGCTTTAACTCTTTTTGCTTTATATTCTTTGTATTGCAGATGCCTAAAAGTTATTCCTTTTAAATCAAAAGTACTAATTAAATAATCAGGCTTTAGCTCATTTAATATCTTTAAAAAAACCAATAAAAAACCATAAACGCCATTAACTAAAACCCCTGAAGGAGAAACCAAAGGCGGTAAAGCGTAAAATGAGCGATAAGCTAAAGCGTGACCGTCAATAATAATAAGTTTTTTCATATTGAAGGAATGAAAAACTCTAAAAACCTTTCTTTTTCGGCTTTTATTTTAAATTTTATCTTTAAGTGTTTTTTTGGCAAAAGTTTTTTCATTTTATTTCCCCACTCAATAAAAATAAGATTGTTTCTATCTTTAACTAAATCAAAAAAACCCAAATTCTTTAAATCTTTTTTTCTTTTTAAGCGATATAAATCCAAGTGCCAAAAGTTTTTAAATTGATATTTTTTTGAAAGTTTTAAACAACGCATTAAAATAAAGGTCGGGCTCCAAATTTTTTCTTTTATTTTAAAAGCTTTAGCTACTCCTTTTAAAAATTCAGTCTTGCCACTTCCTAATTCTCCTTCTAAAGAAACAACTAAAGCTCCTTTTTGGCTTTTTTTAAAATTATTTAAAAAATTGCCAAAATAAAAAGCAATTTTCTGGGTCTCTTTTGGGTTTTCACTTACAATTTTTAATTTCATTTTAGCTATTTTTAATTTTATCATAAATTCGTACTTTTCTAAAGAGAATTTTGATGGTATAATAAACCTGTAACACAATAACTTGGGTTACAAGTTACAAGTTACAAGTTATAGGTTATAAGACTATGGATGATTTAACTAAAAAAAGAGAGGAAAAAATAAAAGCTTTGTGGCAAGAGTCAAAAGAAAGAATAGCAGAACAATTTGCCTTAAAGAATAATTTACTTTATGCCAATTTAAAAAGAACGGCGATAGAAACGAGTGCTCTCGAATTAATCGATGAAAACACTTCAAAAGAAGCTGAAGCGATTGTTTTTAATAAAATCGGCAATCAAATAAAGCTCGGGGCAGTTGATCCTTTTTCTTTTAAAGTTATTAAAATCATTGAAAATTTAAAATTAAAAGGCTATAAAGTTGCTTTATATGTAATCACCAAAGAAAGTTTTGACTGGGCTTTTAGTTTTTATCGTTTTGTAAAAACTCCTCTTGAAAAATTAAAACAGTTTATTGATGTTACCAATACCAAATTAGTTGAGTTTCAAAATCTTCATCAGGAACTTCTAAATATTGTAAAAGAAGAAGTAAGTTTAATTGTTTCTTTAATTTTTAAATCAGCAGTTGAGGCTGATGCTTCAGATGTCCATATCGAGCCCCAAGAAAAAAGCGCTCTAATTAGATTTAGAATTGATGGCGTTTTGTATGAAGTGGCAGAAATTGATAAAGAAAAATACAAAAAAATTGCCTTTCGCTTAAAACTAATTTCAGGAATTAAAATCAATTTAGAAAACATTGCCCAAAATGGCAGGTTTACTATTCAAAATAAAGACAATTTATTTGATGTGAGAGCTTCTTCTCTTCCTAGCCCAAATGGCGAATTTTTTGTTTTTAGAATTTTAAATCCTTTAAGAGCAGCTTTTGGTTTGGCTGATTTAGGGCTTTCAAGCAAAGGGATAGAAATTTTTAATAATTATCTTACCTCTCCTAATGGCATGATTTTACTTACTGGTCCTACTGGTTCAGGTAAAACTACTACTCTTTATGCTTTATTAAAAAAGAAATATTCTCCAGGAATTAAAATTATTACTATTGAGGACCCGATAGAATATAAAATTCCTGGGATTAATCAAACTCAAGTCACTAAAAATTATGATTTTGCCACTGGCTTGAAATCAATTTTAAGGCAAGACCCTGATGTTATTTTAATCGGCGAAACCCGTGATAAAGACACAGCAAAAACTGCTCTTCAAGCAGCTTTGACTGGTCATTTAGTTTTTTCAACTTTACATACTAACGAAGCAGCAGGAACAATTGCCAGACTAAAAGAATTAGGCGCTGAACCAAAACTTTTAGCCGATGCGTTAAAATTAATAGTTGCCCAAAGGTTAATGCGAAGATTATGTCCTTATTGCAAAGAAAAATATATTCCAACTGAAAAAGAAAAAGAAAACTTAATTGAAGCCTTTTCTATTTTATCACCAAAAAGCGGTGTTCAAATCCCAAAAGATATTCCTTTCCTATATAAGGCAAAGGGTTGCGAAAAATGTCATTATCTTGGCTATAAGGGCCAAATTGGTATTTTTGAATTCTTACCTATTACTTCAAGAATAATTGAAAAAATAGAAAAAGAGGCAACCCAAGACGAAATCAGAAAGACAGCAATTGATGAGGGAATGGTTCCTTTATTTCATGATGGTTTATTAAAAGTGATTGAAGGGGTGACTTCGCTTGAAGAATTAACTCGGGTCGCCGGCGATATTGATTATATTAAAACTCTTTACAAAGAACTATTTTCAGAAACTTTAATAAGAGGAATTAAAATTTCAGAAGAAGAAGAGAAACAGATAGAAAAGGCATTAGAAAAAAATGAATCTCTTTTAAATTTAATAAAAAACTTAGAAAAAGAAAAACAAATTGGTTTTATCTTAGCTTCTGCTTATAAGTCGCGAGCAACTGATGTTCATTTTGAACCAGAGGAAAAAACTTTTAGAGTGAGACAAAGAATTGATGGAGTTTTAAACGAAATATTTTCTTATGATTTAAACGAATATCCTTCTTTTATAAATGAAATTAAGACAATCGCTAATTTAAAAACTGAAATTACTCAAGAAGTTCAAGAAGGAAGATTTAGAGTTGTTTTACCAAAAGATTCTTTTGATATTAGATTATCTATTATTCCCGGCGGTTATGGAGAGATTTTAACAATGAGAATTTTAGGAGGCGAAATTAAAGCGCCAGAGATAGAAAATTTAGGGTTTTTAAAAGAAGACGAAGAAAAAATTGAAAAATTATTAGATAAAAAAGTTGGTTTAATTTTAGCTTCTGGCCCTACTTCTTCAGGAAAAACCACTACTCTTTTTGCGATTTTAAAGAAATTAAGTAAACCAGGATTAAAAATTATCACAGTTGAAGATCCAATTGAATATCGTTTACCAAATATCGTTCAAACTCAGGTTGACGAAGAAAAAGGCTATACTTTTTCCAAAGCTTTAAGAAGCCTTTTAAGACAAAATCCCAATATTTTTCTAATTGGAGAAATAAGAGACAAAGAAACTGCTCAACTTGTCTGGCAATCAGCAATGACAGGTCATTTAGTATTATCAACCATTCACACTAACGATGCCTTAGGAGTTTTTAATAGATTAGAAAGTCTAGGGATTCCCTCAAAAGAATTAACTACTGCCATTAATGCAATTATCGCCCAAAGATTAGTAAGAAAACTTTGCCCTCATTGTAAAAAAGAAGTAGAAATTCCAAAGGAAATGGAACCTTTAATTAAATCTGCTCTAAATTATTATCCTCAATATAAAGAACTATTAAAAAAAGGAAAAATTTATCAAGCTCAAGGTTGTGCTTATTGTAGCTATACTGGTTATTATGGTTTAACTGGAATTTTTGAAATGATTTTACCAGAAAAAAATCAAGATATTAGAAAAATTGATTTTCCAAAATTAATCGATGATGGAATAATAAAAGTTTTGTTAGGGATTACTTCTTTTGATGAAATCAAAAGAGTTTTAGGAATATAAAATAAAAAACCCACTAATCTATAGGCAACACTCCCATTAAAGGGAGATTCGGAGTTTTAAAGAGGTATACCCCAGCCGGAGCCAGAATACCCATCTTGTCTAAAACTCCAACAAGCCTTTTTGAAAAATAGCTTGTTTGCCTACAGATTAGTGGGTTTTTAAGTTTATATATTATAGCAAATAAAACTACCCTTGTCAAGGGAAGAGAAGAAAAATCCAAAAAAGCATTCCTATTATACTCGCCTAATTTTATTTGTCAAGAGTTTCCTTTATTTTTGGAATTTACAAAAGAGGGGCTATCAAAATAGCAATAATTGAAATTAATTTAATTAAAATATTTAAAGAAGGCCCGGCAGTATCTTTAAAAGGATCACCAACAGTATCGCCAATTACTGCGGCTTTATGAGCATCAGAGTGTTTTCCCCCAAAATTACCGCTTTCAATATATTTTTTCGCATTATCCCAGGAACCGCCGCTATTTGCCATCATAATTGCCAACAAAAAACCAGAAGTTAAAGCACCAATTAATAACCCTCCTAAAGCCTCTTTTCCTAATAAGTAACCAACAAGAAGAGGTGAAAGAATGGTAATTACTCCTGGAAGAACCATTTGTTTTAAAGAAGCCCGCGTGACTGTTTCGACACATCTTTTGTAATCTGGTTTGTTTCTCCCTTCTTTCAACCCTTCAATTTCTCTAAATTGTCTTCTGACTTCCTCAACTACTTTTGAAGCAGTTTTTCCCACTGATTCCATTACCAAAGCTGAAATAAAATAAGGAAGAAGGCCACCAATAAAAACTCCAGCAATTACCCAAGGATTTTTTAAATCAAGTAATTCAAGTTTTGCTGCCTCTAAATAACTAATGATTAAAGCTAAAGCAGTCAAAGCTGCAGAACCAATAGCAAATCCTTTTCCCATGGCAGCAGTGGTATTTCCAATAGCATCTAAACTTTCTGCTTTTTCTCTAACTTCTTGCCCTAATTGAGCCATTTCCGCAATACCAGCTGCATTATCAGCTACTGGGCCATAACAATCAGTTGCCAGAGTAATGCCTAAAGTAGAAAGCATCCCAACCGCCGATAAAGCTACCCCATAAATTCCTGATATTTTATAGGCAAAAATCATTGCTAAAGCAACAGTAATTATTGGCACGGCAGTACTTTTCATTCCAACCCCTAAACCCATAATAATGTTTGTCGCCGCTCCTGATAAAGAAGCTTTTGCCACTTTTTTTGTTGGTTCATAATCACTCGAGGTAAAGTATTCTGAAACAAAACCAATTATTAAACCGCTAATTAAACCAATCACTGTCGAAATAAAAAATTTCAAACCACCATTAACTAATTTATTAATTACAAAATAAGAACTTAAAACCATTAAACCACTACTCAAATAAACTCCTAAATTTAAAGATTGACTTGGTTTTTTTGTTTTTATCACTTGACTTAAAAAATATCCCAAAATCGAACTAACTAAGCCGATGCCTGCTAAAATTATAGGCAAAGTAATAATAATTTCACCAAAAGTTTTTACAAGAATTACCCCTAATGCCATTGTCGCAATAATTGAGTCAACATAACTTTCAAATAAATCTGCTCCCATGCCGCTCACATCACCAACATTATCTCCTACGTTATCAGCAATTACTGCCGGATTTCTTGGATCATCTTCTGGAATATCTAATTCTACTTTTCCTACTAAATCAGCGCCAACATCAGCGGCTTTGGTATATAATCCTCCACCAACTCTTAAAAAGATTGCTACCCCTGAAGCGCCAAAGCCAAAACCATAGATAATATTTGGATCTTTAAAAAGATAATAAAGCAATGTTATTCCAAAAATTCCAAAGCTAACAACCATTAATCCCATTATTAAACCAGAAGAAAAAGCAATTCTTAAACCAGTAAAAATGTCCTTTTTTACTCCTTCGGCAGTTTTACTATTAGAAGAAGTCGCCACTCTCATGCCAATATTTCCAGCTAAAGCAGAAAGAATTGCTCCTAAAACAAAGGATAAAGCAATTTTAATATTTAAAAAGTAAAAAAGTAAAATAAAAACCACTAAAATAAAAATTAAAAGAATTTTATAAACTTCATTTAAAAAAGCCTTTGCGCCAGTTTGAATACTTGAAGCAATTTCTACCATTTTTTCATCTCCTTTTGGTTGCTTTTTTAAATAAAGATAGATAAAAAAACTAGTTAAAAAACCTAAAAATGGAGGTAAAAATAATAAAAGATAACTCTTTTCCATAGTTTTTAAAAATAAATTAAGTTTTTCAATCCTTAAAAAGGATCTTAATTAAAATATTATAATCTCAAATCAAAATTTGTCAAGAAAAAATTTAATCAGTTTCCCTAATCATTCTATCTACTTCTAAACTAATTTTTGTTGCTTCATAAATTTCTTCAAAAGGTATTGGCCATTTTCGCTGATATAAACTTTTGGCTAATTCTTTTAATTCTTCAAAATGCCCTTTTTGAGTTTTAAATGAAGACATTCTTTCTCTTACACCATAGCCTTTTAAATCTTTAAAATCAGTTAATTCTAAAATCATTCCCTCTGAATAAACTGTAATTTTTTCTTTTGGTGCTTTTTCTGAACCTTGAGTGGTATAAACCAAATTAGCCAAACTACCATTTTTGAATTTTAGATTAGAGATAAAATTGTCAGTTTTTAAATAAAAACTATCAATTGGTTTAATTGGAAAAGCGGAAATATTTTCAACTTGGCTATTAGTTAAATAATAAAATAAATCAAACATATGGCAGGCATTACCAATAATTCTTCCGCCACCTTCTGAAGTATTTACCCAATGACTTGGTGGCAAATATAAATCATTAACAGTATAATTAATAATTAAAGGATTTCTACTTTCTTTGACAATTTCTTTCATTTTTAAAACAAAAGGCGAGAAACGGCGGTTAAAGCCAACAGTTAAAATTGGGAAATAAGTTCCTTTTGGTTCCTTAATTAACTTTTCAATTTCTAATAATTCTTCAAAAGTTAAACATAGCGGTTTTTCAACAAAAACATTTTTGTTTTTTAGAAGAGCCTCTTTAACTAATTTAAAGTGAGTGTTATGACGAGTGGTGATAAAAACCAAATCTATTTCGCTATCGTTTAATATATCTTCGTAATTAGTAGTAGCAATTTGAGCTTTAACTCTTTTTGCAAAATATTTTGCCTGAACTTGATTATGGGTACAAATTCCTCTGATATGATAGAAATTTTGAAGTCTTAATAAATTTGGCAAATGAACAGTTTGACAAAAAGCGCCTAATCCAATAATTCCAACCTTAATTTTTCCTTCTATTTTTTTAGAAGGTAAAACTTCAATAAATGTTTGGGGAGTTTTTTCTTCTTTTAAAGAAGCGTAAGAAATTAAAACTGCTAAAGGTCTTTTTAATGAAGTTAAAAGTTTGTAAGCCAAATCCGCATCTTTGATATTATATTCTCCACCAATTAAAGAAAGAAAATCAACTTTCTTTTCTTTTAAAAGTTCCAAATAACATTCCATATTTCTATTCTCTGTCCAGCGAACATAAGGATAAGGATAATCAATTCCTTTTTTTTCATAATCATCATCGCCCCTTCCTGGGCCATAAGAGGAAGAAATTCTTAAATCAATTTCTTTTTCATACCATGGTAATCTTTCTATTTTTAAGCCAATATCTCCTAAAACAACTACTTTTCCTTTTTTTCTTGTTAATTCTAAAGCTAAATTAATAATTGAATTATCTTGAGGGTTTGAGGCAGTAATTAAAGTAGCATCAGCCCCATAAAAATTAGTTAATCCCAATATCTCTTCTTTTAAATTTTTTTTAAAACCAAAAGCATATTTTAATCCCAGTTTTTTTAAAATATCCTGACGAGATTTTAAAGGATCAATCCCAATCACTTTTATTCCATTGGCTAAAAGAATTTGAGAAGCAATATTTCCTATTAAGCCCAAACCTAAAACCACACAACTTTCACCGATTTTTAAATCTAATTGCCTTACGCCATTTAAAGCAATTGCCCCTAAAGTTGCTGAAGCTGCTTCCCTTGGACTTATCCCTTCTGGTACTTTAACTACCAAATTTCTCGGAACTACTACATATTCAGCATGAGAAGCAATATTTGCGCCAGCACAAGAAACTAAATCTCCTTCTTTTAAATCTTTAATATTTTTTCCAACTTTAATTATCCTGCCACAAGAACTATAACCAGGAGTAACCCCAGATTCTAAAATACCAGTAACAATTTTATAAGCCTCAATTAAACCATGCTCTTTTATCAGCCTTAAGCCTTTTGCTAATTTTGTAGGATATTTTAAAACTTTTAATGCTAAAGGCGCTTTGGAAAATGATAAAGAAGTTAACTCTGTGCCAGAAGAAACAATCGAAAATAAATTCTCGACTAAAACAGAGTTATCATTTAGTTTTGGGGCTGGTACTTCTTCTACCACCACCTTCCCTTTTTTAAATAAAACTTGTTTCATATCTTGTAACTTATAACATATAACCTATAACTCAAGATTTGATTTTCGAAATTATTCCCCAAAGCATTGCTCCAATTATATCTGAGAAATTCAATAATTCATTATATTGTTTTTTCTTCAAATAGCCTCTTTTATAAGAAAAATAAATCAAATATTTGCTTTCTTTCAGAGAACCATAAGAAATTTCTAAAAATCTTCTTAACTCATTTTTGCTCTGTCTCGCATATCCTTCTATATAGTTTAAAACAACAGAAAGAGCAGCTCTTTGTAATTGAGAAGTCAAGCCAAACATTTCTTCTTTAGGAAAATGCTTTGTACAATCATAGACCTTATTGACATAGTTATCCATCGAATTCTTTAATTCTTGATGAAATTTATTGTTCCGTTGCATTTGCATTTTATTTCTTGGGTTATTATTTCTTGGGTTATGATTTCTTGGGTTACAGGTTACAAGTTACAGGCTACAAGTTACAGGTTACAAGCTTCGAGACTCAATCTGGTATCTTATCCCACTGACCAGTTTGAATTAACTCAATAAAGTTTTGAACCGCTTGTTTTAAATTGGGGCTTAATTCCGCTGCTTTTTGGGCATAATAAATAGCTTTTTCTTTATTATGCATTTTACCATAAGTTGCTGCCAAAGACACGCAAATTTGGGGATCTTGAGGATCTAAATTTAAAGCCTGTAAATAAAGTTTTTCTATTAAATCATATCTTTTTAATCCCACTAAATCTTTAACTAACTCAAAGATAGTATTTTTATCTAAAAGCCTAACATTCCCTTCAATCGCTTTGATTAAATAAGGCAAAGACTTTTCTTTTTCATTTTTTGCCTTCAGTGCTCTATAATAAAAATAATTTGCCTCTGGAATATCAGGATTTAATTCGATAATTTTTTCTAATTGACTAATTACTTCATCAGTTTTTCCATTTATTAAAAGTAACCGACTATATAAAATTCTTGGCTGAGGAAAGGATGGGGCTAAAGCAATTGCCTTTTTTAAAGATTCTTCTGCTTCACTTAACTTTGTTTTATCCCCTAAAGTAAAAGCCATTTCTTCTAAAGAAGCTTTGGAAGTTAAAAGAAGATATCTTTCCTTGTGAATTTTTAAAATGTTATTTGCTTCTTTTATCACTTCATCTACTAATTGAAGAAGTTTTTCTTTATCTTTAACCTCTCTTCCATAACTATCAATAATTCTACTATAACCAATAATGGCGTCTTCTTTTAAAAATGAAGGGCTTTGAATAATTCTTTTAAAAACTTTTAATGATTCATCAGGCTTATTTAATCTTATATCTTTTAGCCCTTGAATTATTAGAAGACTCACTTTATAAGGTTGAAATACCCAAAAAACTAAACTATAACTTACTAAACACATTGCTAAAATAGTAACAAAAAACTTAAAAAGATCTTTTGAATAATCAGAAAAACGACTTTCTTGGTTTAAATCATTTTTTGTAATTATTTTTGGAAGATAAAAACAATTTATGAAGGCTAAAGTTAGAAAGAACATTAAATAGCTTTCGTGAAAATCAAAAATAAAAACATTTTGAACAAAATAGCCAAAGATTAAACCACTAAAAATTAAAGAAGGAATAAACCAATTTTCATCTTTTTTCTGTCTTTGATATAAAATGAAAAAAGCAAAAAAGAAAATAGAAAGATAGGAAATAAATCCAAAAATTCCGGTAGTAGCCAAAACTTCCATTGGTTTATTATGGGCTCTATCAAAAAAGAAATCAGTAGGCAGATATTTAATAACAATTGGATTAAAGTATTTAATATAGGCCGGCTGATAATTTTCCGGTCCCCAGCCAAATAAAGGCTTTTCTAAAAATCCCTTAAAAGCAGTTTTTGCTGAATAAATTCTTGAAACTGCCGTCGGGTCTTTAAAAGAAATAGCAGTTAATCTTTCTAAAGCAAAGTTTCCTTTAACTAATTTTGTGTTTTTTAAAGAAAAAACCGCTATTAAAAATATTAAACCTAAAACGAAAACACTAATAAATAATTTTTTTAAAGCAATTAATTCTTTATCTTTTTTAAAGATAATCCCTAAACCAACTATTAATAAAGATATACTATAACCAATCATTACCCCGCGGCAACCAGTTAGAAACATTAAAATAGAAAAAACTCCAAAAATTAAAAGCCAACTAGTAAATAATTTTTTCTGAAACCGAAACTCTTCGAAATAAAAATATAGAGCAAAAAAAGCGTTAAAAAGCAAGTAAGTGGCATAATAAGAAGGATTACCAGTAAAACCTGCTAAACGATTGCCAGTAGCTTGAGGGTTAAGGGGTCCTAAATTAAAATAAATTAAAAGAGCAATAAATGAATAAAATAAACCAATATAAATTTGGGTTTTTATTAAATTTTTTAGTTCTTCAAAACTAAAAGTAGTAGCTAAAATTACAAAAAATAAAATAAAGTGCCAAATTCCAAAAACTCCTTCCATTCTTTCATTACCAGAAAAGAAACTCCAATAAAAATTCACTCCCACTAAAGCAGAAACAAAAATTACCAAACCATAAATTAAAGTTGCTTTAATTAAAGGCGATAAATGAACTTTTTCTTTATTTTTTACCATTAGCCAATACACCCACAAAACAAACATTATTTCCACCAAAACCCGAAAAACTGTCGCTTTAGTAATAATATAGGGAAAATAAGTGTTTGTATTGACCAAAAACGGCGTAAAAAGACAAGCAATAGCCAAATAAAATAGAATCTGTTTAAAATTTACCATAATTAATAAATTAAAAAATTAACGGATTAAAGAATTAATAACACTTTTAAAATTTTAAATTCTAAATTTTAAATTTTAAATCAATTTTAAATTTTAAATGTTTTAAAATTTAATCATTTAGACTTGAATTAGTCTTTAAAATTTAGCCTTTAAAATTAATTAATATGTCTTTTTCATTTTTTCTGTACGATCGCAGAAAATAAACGAAAACATTTATTTAGAAATTGAAAATTGGGTAATTGATAATTGATTGAAAATTGATAATTGAAAATTGATAATTTGTTGGTCATTAGTCATTGGTCATTGGGATTTTGTTTTATAGATTGCTTCGCTTCGCTTCCAATGACAATAAAAGTTTTATTTCTAGATTCTAGATTCTAGATTCTTGATTCTTGATTCTAAATTCCAAATTCCAGATTCTAGATTCCAGACTCATAATTCTTGATTCGCTTTTTCCCTACTCAACGGTCCAAAATAGCCAGTTTGCGGTAAATTGTATTTTGCTTGGTATCTTTTGACTGCTTTTAAAGTCAATGGTCCGTAATAACCAGTAATTAGTTTTTCAGGATAAATATCATTAGATAAATTAGCTAAAAATTGTTGTAAACACTTTACTTCTTCTGATTTCATTCCATAATATAAATCAGAAGTAAATAAAGAGCATTGAGGATTATTTTTATAAGTATTTCTTAAAGCAATTTCACTCTGAAGTAAAGCTATTTGTCTTTTTAATTCTAAAATTTGCTGCTGAAGCTTTTGAATTATTAACTCTTCGTTTTTTTTGTCATTTCCTAAATTTTGAACTTCGAAAGAATAAAAATATAATTTTCCTTCTTGACTATTCGTTCCTAAATAAGGAATAAAATAAATAGCTTTATTTTTTTCTCCCATTCCTTCTACATATATTTCTTGGATATTGGTTTTAGTAAAATCAAAAAACCCTAAAGTTTTTTTGCCATTAATATCTTCTATAAGATAAGGAATTTTTAAAATAGGGGTCTCTTGGGGAATAATAAATTTAATCTTTACTGTCCCCAAACCACCGTTAAGTTTTTGCCATTTTCCAGTAAAAGCCTTAATTGAATCAGTTACTGATAATAAGCTTTTCGGTTGCTGTGGCAAATAATAAGAATAAGCAATGACTGAAAAATCTTTTAAATTAGGATCTTGATAGCAATATTTAGTATTATTAGTTTCGCAGGTGTTATAAAGATTAGTAATCAGCCAGTTTAAATAAGCTTCATCTAAACTACTTCCTCTTCTTTTTAATGCAACATCCAAAGAAACTAAACCATCAGAAGAAGGATAATTTAATGCCTCACTAAATAGTTGATTACTAAATTGTTCTTTTAAATAAAGCGCAAAAAGATAAACCTTGCCATAATCTTTATCTAAATTATTCCAATTTTCTAAATTAACTTCAGTCGAATAAAGTAAATTTTGCGCTCGTTGTTTGGTAATTTGGCTGGTATCAACTCCAATTGCTTGACCAGCAAATTCTGACATCATTTCATAAAACCAAGTTTGGGAATCTGGTTTTTGTTTTAAAGTAATTAAATGAGTAAATTCATGGGCTAATTCATAATCTAAAAAATTCAAATCAGCTTTTAAAATTAAATCAGCATTTAAATAAATAATCTGACCTTCATTAGAATTTTGATATTGAGTTTTAAAATATCTGTCTCCTGATTGAACATAACCACCATAATTATCTTTTAATGGTTCTAAAACAATCACAATTCTTGGATCATTATCCACTCCAGGATTATCTTCCGAACCTAATAAATTAGTTAAAAAAGGATAAATTTTATATTCAAAATCAGAAGCTAAATTATATAATTTGTTATCTAATTCTCCTTTCTGGGGAAAATTCTGATACCAGTTTTTATCAGCGTAAAAATAAAGTTTATTGGTGGTTTTTAATAATTGAGCTTCAATTTGATTGCGACCGTATAAATCATAATCTGGATTGACATTAAAAATAGCGTTTTGTGACCAAGCTAAAGAAATATTAAAAACGCTAAAAAAGAGAATAAAGCCTAAAGAAACAATAATTTTAAATTTTGAAGACATATTATTATCCGTGTTCTTATCCGTGTTTCTATCCGTGTTTTTATCCGTGTCAATCCGTGTTTATTTATAATAATATAATAGCAAAAAAAAGAAAAAACTCAAAACTTATAACTTGTAACCTGTAACTCAAGAAATAAAGAATTTTTGAATTATACCAACCAAAAACCGCCCTTCGATAAACTCAGGGCGGTTTTTGGTATACCCCCTTCTTTTTGTAAAAGGAGGGGGACACCCCCTTCTTTCTAAGAAAGGAGGGGGAAATCCCCACTTTCTTAAAGAAAATGGGGATAAACCCGCAAGGAAAGGTTAGTTACCAAGATAGAAATCACCAGTATTAATGTTAGTCAATCCCCAAGTCTGGTTAATGAATAAGGTAGAAGTTGCACTAGGACTAGTATACCACTTTACTCCACCTAAAGCAACCCTGAAGTAACCAGCTGTACCACCAGTATTGGTTACTAAAGTACTAAAGGTGCAATTGGCTGTAGAACCAGAAGGAATTCTCCAGAGAGACTTAGTGGTGCCTAAACTCGTATCCTCAACAGCTGGACTATTGCAAGTCCAAGTAGTTGAAGTAGTAGTAGTACTAGTCCCTCCTGTTAAGGTTTCATACAAACCTGGAGTTACTGAGGCATTACTCTTCGCAGGAATATAGATATCACCACCATTAGCAGTCACAGAGAAAGTAATGGCAGTATCACCAATATCCTGAGGATTGGTTGTGCTATTAGTTCCTCTCACGCTGACGCTCTTAGAAACATAAGCAAAAGTCGGAGCGACTAAGAATGGATACATGTAGTTGCCAGTAACAGTTGTGCTGTTAGACACAACATTGCTGTTAGCATCAATACCAGTCAAGGTTGGACCAGTAGAGATGTAGAGATAGCCGGTACTACCACCAGTATAAGTTGTAGGTAACTGAGCTAACACAGCTTTAACGGTCAAGGTCTTAGTGGTACCAGCAGAGATTGGAAGGCTAAAGTTGGACCAAGTAGAGGTACCAACATGACCAGACCAACCAGTAGGAGCAGCAGCAGCTACTAGAGTAGAGCCATCCCAAAGCTCAAGAGAAGTAACGTATTCATCTTTTACTATTGAACCATCAACAGTAACTTTAATCGTACCACTAGTTAAAGTGGTATTAACATTTTCTGCCTTGATGTTGAACTTTAAGACATCAACTTTAGTGGTAGCACTGGTCGAACCAATAACATTACCAGCTAAAGGATTATCAGTTGCAGAAGTCACTGTTAAGGTAGCTTGCTGAGATGATTTTAAAGTAACATTATCAAGGGCAATAGCACTGCCACTAGCAGTAGAATAAGTTACTCCAGCTGTATCAGTGTAAACAACATCAGTTAAGAGTTCAAATTTCCAGAAACCATTATCAGTTACAGCTGTTGGAGGATTAGCTACTGTGGTTATCTTTACTGTTAAGACTTTCTGTTGGCCATTAGGAATTACCCAATTGAAGCCACTGATGTTAAAGGTATAAACCTGAGCAAAAGTATTTTCAATGGCATTAGCTTGAGTAACAGGTAATTCTGCTAACTTGGTAGTACCATCCCACACTGAAATAGTGGTAAAGGCTTGCCAAGGAAAAGCCTTGGCTGCATCTCCAGTAATCTTAACAGCCACTTTCTTAACAGTAATATCAGAACCAGTAGCCTTGTATTGTCCAGCTACTACTTCGTAGGTATTAGCACCATACCAAGTAGGTTGAGGATTTGATACTGGATAGCTGACTACACTTAAAGTACCATAAGAAGGAGCAACAGTGGTTGTCGTTGTGGTTGATTCTGGAGCTACTGTGGTTGTAGTTGTTGGAGGAACACAATACTGACTATTTAAAGCTGTTCTGGTCAAAGGACCAACATAACCAGTAGCAACAATTCCCTTAGATGCCTGATATGCTTTAACAGCAGCTAAGGTTTTTGGTCCAAAATAACCAGAGGTTGGAGTGACTCCTAAAACGATTTGTAAATTCTTTACATCGTTTGAGGTCATTCCATATTTGAGGTCAGTATTAAAGCAATACATTCCTCCTTGGCCTTGCTGGGATTGCAATGTCTGAATCAAAGCCAAAAGTTGCTGAATTTGAGCCTGAAGCTCTTCAACCGTTACTGCTTTAGCTGTAAAAGAGAAAGCAAAAGCAAAAGCTAAAGCAAGAGCAATAATTTTTTTAGACATTTTAGTTTAATTTTTTTAATTAGTTTTTATTTACCCCCATCTTTTAAGCCTCATGCTTTATTATCATTTAGGCTATTAGCAATTCTCTTTTTCAATTGACCATATGCGCTTTTAAACTGTTTCAGTTGTTTCTCTCTTATTAAAGCATCTTTCTGAGCACTAAAAGCTTCATAATATGCCAGTTTAAAAGGAATTCTTTGTCGCGTTGAATAAGTTTTTCTTTCATTATGCTGTTTCAATCGTTCTTTTAAATTACTTGTATAACCTATATACAATTGTTTATCTTTCTTGCTTTTTAGCACATAAACGTAATACATAAGACCTAAAAGATGGGGGCTTACCCCCTTCTTTTTAAAAAAGGAGGGGGCGAGGCCATTATCGACCGCCTTTATCCCCACTTTCTTAAAGAAAATGGGGATTTCCCCCTTCTTTCTTAGAAAGGAGGGGGTGAAGTTAGTGAAGGACGTCCATTATACGTCCACTAACTTCTTTAAAAGGCAATAGCCTTTTTAATCCGAACCCTTTCAAAGATACCGAAAAAATATTCGACCATTTTTTCTACTTCGTTGTCGAAGTAGTGGTATCTTCTAAAGAGTGGATTTTCATAATTTTTTCAATACTTTCTAGCTTTTCAATCGCTTCTAAACAATTTCCCGCTTTTATAAACTTTTCAACATCTAAAACTAAAGATTTAGTTTTAATTACCTCTTCTGGTGTCCAAGTTAAAAGATTTTGAGAATTTTCAAAATATAATTTTAAATTTGCTATTTTTTCTTCTAAATAAACTGGGCAGTTATTAATAACTTTTTCGGTTTCATCTATTAAGGCAAAAACTTTGTTTTGATTTGAAACCAAAGAATTAGATAAATCATTTTTGACTTTTTCTTCTAAATTGGTTTTCTCTATTAAATTCTTAATTTCTTCATTTTTGTTTTTAACTCTTTGAGAAACTTCTAAAACTACTTTCTTTTTTTCAAGCTTTTCTATCTCTTCTGGAATTAAATTCATTTCTGATTTTATTTTTAAAGCTAATTTAGAAGTCTCCTCAGTATTCTTTTTTACTTTTGATAAATCATCTAATCTCGATTTTAAAATTTCCATTCTTAAAACCGGCTTTTCTGTTTTCGGCGCTAAAGCTATTTTAATATCTTGGGTTAATGTTTTTATTGGATAAAGAAAACTTCCAGGTAAAGAATTTTGGGCAGAAACAATTGAGAAAGAAAAAACAAAAATGAGAGAAAAAACAGCAAAAGCTATTTTATACTGAGGTTTTAAAAAGGAAAAAGAGACGGTTTTAACTTTGTAAGGAATAAATTCTTTTTTCGGAGTTTCTAAAGTGATTTTTGAAAAAACAAAATCAACCCACTCTTGATTGGGCTTTATTTCTTTAAATCTAGCTAAATTTTCTAAAATCTCTTTCTCGGTCATCACTAGATAAGACGATAAAGAGGCGGTTTTATTACAGTAGCGTGAGGGCTAAGAACCTCGCCCGCCTAACTTTTCACTAAAGAGGTATCTGTTTAAATAAAGTATTTTTGTAAGAAATAAGAAATTTATGCTAAAAATAATTTAAAGGTGAAAAGTTAGGCGGGCAAAGAACCAAGGACCAAGAATAAATAAATTTTCAATTATCAATTTTCAATTTTCAATCAATTATCAATTATCCAATTTTCAATTGTTTTGTTATTCTGAGGCCGAAGACCGAAGAATCTCGCTACTTGTTGGCGAATCTTGCATTCGCAAGAGATCCTTTCCCCCATTTTTCAAAAAAGTGGGGGTCAGGATGACAGAGCAGTATTATTATAACAGAGTGGTATTGTCATTCCGAGCGTAGCGAGGAATCTCTCAACTTGTTTGAGATACCTTAAGTAAAAGTAGAAATCAAGGACCAATAAATTTTCAATTTTCAATTTACAATTTTCAATCAATTTTTTCACCTGCCCAAATTTTACGAAGTAAAACTTGGGCAGGTAAATGATTCAATTTTCAATTAAATCAAGTTAAAATTCAAAATTCTAAACAAAAATCATTTTTAATTTATTTTCTACGATCGTGGAGAAAAAATAAAGACTATAAAAAAATAAATTTTCAATTTACAATTTTCAATCAATTTTCAATTAATTAATTATCAATTTTAGAAGATTTAGAAGATTGAATAATTTTTGAGAAAATTAACAATAATTCATGCGCTTCTTTCCATAATAACTTAATTTCGTTTTTCTTATCATTATGAACTCTTGCTAGAAGTCTTATCCAGTAAGAGGTTTCTTTAATTTCTTTTTTACAAATACCCATTTTATGAATAAAATCTTTTTTACTTTCTGCTTCTGTTGCCTCACAATAATTTGCACCAATAGAACCTGCAGAACCCACTAACTGTTCAATAATTCTAATATTAAGAGGGCTAATTTTAAGAGTTTTTATAAAATCTATTACACTTTCCGCGAATTTCGTTGTTCTTTCTTCTAAATCGTATTTATTCTTCTTATTATTTATAATCATTGAAAATTTAATAATTAAATAATTGTTTGATAATTGATAATTGAAAATTGATAATTTATTAAAACCTCTAGCTCTAAATATTTTCGTTCTTATCCGTGTTTATCCGTGTTCTTATCCGCGTTTATCTGTGTTTATCTGTGTTCTTATCCATGTTTATCTGTGTTTTAAGACTTTCTAATGCTCGGTGAAGCAATACTCTGGTATTATTTTCTGTTTTTCCCAAAATCGAGGCGATTTCTTTAATAGATAAGTCGTTAATATAATGAAAAATAATCAC
>Ga0315298_1002040_pt1 | contig 35577 bp, 31 predicted proteins | sample WHS_1_MG_FD_203077 | JGI IMG/M metagenome (GOLD analysis project Ga0315298, IMG submission 203077) | Extremophilic microbial mat communities from Washburn Hot Springs, YNP, Wyoming, USA - WHS_1_MG | ecosystem: Environmental > Aquatic > Thermal springs > Hot (42-90C) | place: USA: Wyoming...
TGCCAGAATGGCAAAAGAAGATTGGCTTAAGGCTGTGGTAAACTAAAAAGAGAAAGAGCGGCAGACTTCCACGAGGTAGATGAGCTGCCCCTCAAAAAGAAAAGCCTGACTAAACGAGACACTACCCGATGTGCTGAGCCCTTGACGAGTACTGGTTGTTGAGAATATAATATCGCAATTCGATATTGGATTGCGATAACATCATAGACACAAAATTCTTCCTCGCCTTTATAAAAATCCATATCCTCTATCACGCTGCAGAAAGACCTGTGTTCGGCGTAGAACTGGCACAGGAGCTAAGTCGTCACGGCTATACTATCAGCCCAGGTACGCTTTACCCTACATTACATCGCATGGAAAAGGAACATTACCTCAAGAGCTATAGACGTGTAGTCAACGGTAAAATGCGAAAGTACTATGAAGCTACTGATGCAGGAAAACAAGTACTGGAACAATCAAGAAAAAGAATAAAAGAACTCGTCGACGAGGTTTTAGGAGATTGACCGGCAAAACTAAGCAGCCAAAAAATAACAAGGTGGCAAACCCCGCACTTCACCCAAATATTTTCTTTCTGGGGATAGTAAGCTTCCTCACTGATGTCAGCAGTGAAATGATCTTCACCCTGATGCCTTTATTCTTGGCCAACATCCTAGGCGCTACCACGGTTGTCATCGGCTTCATAGAAGGGCTGGCCGATAGCACGGCATCACTGGTGAGAATCATCAGCGGCTGGCTCACCGATAGAGTGGGAAAGCGTAAACCTTTCGCCTTTGCCGGCTATGCCCTTTCCACCATAGCGAAACCGTTTATGTACCTTGCCACCACTTGGCCAATGGTACTAGCAGTAAGGTTCACCGATAGACTGGGTAAAGGCATCCGCACCGCACCCAGAGATGCTCTGGTAGCTGACTCCGCCACACCGGAAAACAGGGGTCAAGCCTTCGGCTTCCACCGTGCCCTAGACACATCTGGTGCTGTTTTCGGGTTATCCATCGCTGCCATCGTGGTTTTTCTTACTCAAAAAGGTGCTCTGGAATTGGTGCATGCCACCTACCGATTGCTGGTACTCGTCGGCATTATCCCCGCAGTTATAGCACTCTTGTTTTTCTTGTTTATAAGAGAAGCAAAGCGGCAAAGCGGCACTCCAAACAGTGCTCCGAGGTTGCCGCAGAATGAACAATCAAATAGGAAGGGGGCCGTCGGTAAGCTCAATAAGCGCTTCTGTATCTTTCTTGCCGTCATCTTTGTCTTCACCTTAGGAAACTCGAGCGATGCTTTCCTTGTCCTGCGGGCACAAAACGTGGGAAATTCAGTGTTCAGCATCCTTTTGATGATGGTCCTTTTTAATGCCGTCTACGCAAGTGTCTCCACGCCAGCTGGCATACTTTCGGATAGGCTGGGAAGGCGCCGACTTGTGCTCTTAGGATGGTTAATATACGGGATAACCTATCTGGGTTTTGCCACAGCCAGCGCTTCCTGGCAGGTGTGGTTGCTATTCGCACTGTACGGGGTATACTACGGATTGGCAGAAGGAGTGGCACGTGCCCTTGTGGCTGACTTGGTGCCGGCAAACCAGCGGGGCACAGCCTACGGACTCTTCCACACAGTGGTCGGAGTTACCGTTTTGCCAGCGAGCACCATAGCCGGATGGCTATGGCACACTATTTCCCCAGCCGCCACATTCTATTTCGGTGCTGGCCTCGCACTGCTAGCTATGCTCGGGTTGGCCTGCTTGCTCCGTGAGTAACCTCACCCCAGCAAAATGTTATCTATGAGCCTTGTCTTCCCAATCCTGACAGCTAACGATACTAGTGCCGGACCTTGTATTTGGAAGACTTCCTCTAGCGTTTCCGGATGGGCAATACTCACGTAGTCAATTTCAGCCAGCGGCTCTTCTTTGATGAGTGATGTCATAGCTAGGCGAATAGTCTCCGCATTCTTTTCGCCTTGGCGCCACAGGCTCTCTGCTAGAGTAAGGGCTCGGAAAAGCACAGTCGCTGCCTGACGTTCTTGAGGATTGAGATAGACATTCCTGCTGCTCATCGCCAGACCATCGCTCTCCCTTACGGTAGGCACAACCACTATCTCCACATTCATGTTCAGATCCGAGACCATCCTCTTGATCACCACGACTTGTTGAGCATCCTTCTGACCGAAATATGCCCGTGTTGGCTCTACGATGTTAAATAGCTTGTTTACTACCGTAGCTACCCCCCTGAAATGCCCCGGACGGCTCCTACCCTCAAGTCGCTCGGTCACCTTCTCAACAACCACCCAACTGCTAAACCCTGGCGGATACATCTCGTCACTGGTCGGCATGAATACAATGTCAGTGCTCTCTTTCTCCAATAGCGCTAGGTCACGCGGTATATCTCGGGGATACCTGTTGAAGTCCTCTGACGGGCCAAACTGCGTCGGGTTAACAAAGATACTCACCACCACAGTTGCATTTTCTGCCTTGGCACGCCTGACCAACGCCAAATGCCCGTCATGGAGATAGCCCATAGTAGGCACAAACCCGACGGGTTCCTCGCTTTGCCTGCGCAAAGCCCTCATTTCGGCAACAGTCCTCGCTATCCGCATAGCACTAAGAGCGCACTAGGCCTGCCAATAGTTTTTCGTCCATTGTGGGACAATGTTCTAGAGTCGGAAAAGCTCCAGACTTGACCTCAGATATGTAACTGGCGATGGCAGCCTTAATCTCACCAGCGAGGTTAGCATACTGTTTGGCATGTCTCGGCACAAAGTCGGAATATAATCCCAGAAGATCACTTATCACCTGAACCTGCCCATCGCAGTCAGGCCCAGCACCGATGCCTATGGTGGGGATGCTCAGTTCCTGAGTAATTAGCTTGGCGAGCTGTGCTGGCACCAGTTCCAGAACGACGGCAAAAGCCCCGGCTTGCTCCAAAGCTTTAGCATCATTGAGCAACTTCAATGCCGCTTCAGGCGTTTTCCCCTGTGCCCTGTGCCCACCTAGCTGGTGAACGGACTGCGGAGTCAACCCGATATGCCCCATCACTGGAATACCACAGTCCACAATTCTTTTTACTGTTTCAGCAACAGCCAAACCACCCTCCAGCTTCACTGCTTGGGCGCCACCTTCCTGGATAAACCTTGCCGCATTGCGCAGGGCATCAGATATGCTGGTATGATAAGTCATAAAGGGCATATCGCCTACTACCATTGCTTGCTTGGCGCCTCTGACCACTGCTTTGGTGTGGTGAATCATATCGTCCATGGTCACCGGAATGGTGGAGTCATAGCCAAGAACCACCATACCCAGACTGTCGCCAACCAAGATCAGCGGTACTCCCGCCTCGTCAACAAGCTTAGCAGTCGAATAGTCATAAGCTGTGAGCATGACTATTTTTTCTTTCCGCTGCTTCATCTCCTTTATAGTATTTACTGTAACTCTCATCTCCCTTGCCCTCCTTTCTCACATTTTGTGCGCAAGCTAGTTAATAGTCGTATAGAGCCCCACCGACTCAGCTACACCCCCCTTTACCTCCACTATTCTATTGGCGCAATCTACATACACCAGCCTTGGGACAATGTTAGCCGCTTCTGACTCGGTAACCTCCTGGTATGACAATATGATAATAATGTCTCCTTTGCCCACAAGTCTGGCGGCAGCACCATTGAGACAAATCACACCCGATCCTCTCTCTCCCTCGATTACATAGGTAGTGAATCTGGCACCGTTGTTGATGTTCAGCACATCCACCCGCTCATAGGGCAACAGATCTGCCGCCTCCATGAGGTTCTTATCAATAGTTATGCTGCCCTCATAGTCCACGTTGCATCGGGTGACTCTTGCTCGGTGGATCTTGCTTTTGAGCATTGTGCGCATACTGACCCTCCTTATGATGCTAACAGGATTTCTATTTCTTCTGCTGTTTTCTTATCGACACGCCCCTTGGCCAAGGCTATCGGTATGGTTTGCAGTCCCATTTCCTTATACGTTTTCACCACAGAAGGCGCCACCTTTCTCAGAGCTTCGAGGTGTCTTCTTATCGTCCCTACGTCACCCCGGGCGATTGGACCGGTAAGACAGTTGGGTAGACCGACATTGCCAATGTTATTCAATGTGCCCCGCAACAGAGGCAGTAAGGCCCTTGTCGCCTGTCTCTGAGGTACTCCAAACGTCTGCCACAAATCTGTGGCCAGTTTGACCAGCGTCACTAAATAATTACAGGCAAACACGGCTGCAGCGTGATAAAGAACCTTCTCTTCTGCCCTCAGCACTACCCATTCACCCTTCAATGCCTCAGCCATTTCCTTGAGCATCGTCAGCAAAGGCTCTTCAGCCTCGATGCCAAACATGGAGCCCGGTATATTTTTTATTGCCTGCTCGATGCTCGCAAAGGTTTGCAAGGGATGGAACGAACCTACAACAGCCCCCACTCTTCGCGCTGGATCAAGAATATCTACGGAATGTGCTCCGCTGCAATGCACCACATATTGACCGCTACGCCATTGCACCTGCTCGGCCACTCGGGCTATGACATCGTCCGGGGTGGTCACGAAGATAAGCCGCGCGGTGTCTGCTACTTGCTGAGCATTCTCACAAACTTTACAGTCCCCCACCATCCCAGCCAATCTTTGCGCTGAGGTACTACTGCGGCTAAACACACTCGCGACCTTGTAACCACATCGCCAGAGGCTGAAGGCCAGGGCTGTGCCTGTAGTTCCTGCGCCTATGAACCCCAGTGTTAGCTCACCGTTATGCCTCATCTGACATCCCTCGCCGCTGGTATTCCGCCTAACGTCTCCGCCTTTTCCACCGCTCTCACTATGGCTTCGGCAATTACCTCTGCTGCCAGTGCACCCACCACAGTAACATCCGCCCTCTTGTCGCCCAAAGAAAGCGCAAACATGACGTCGCCATCATGCATAGTGTGGCTGGGCCTTATGCACCGGGCTACACCGTCCTGAGCCATCTGAGCTACCTTATTAGCCTGCTCTTTGCTAAGAGCAGCGTTCGTTGCCACCACCCCAAGAGTGGTGTTCTCAGAAATCACTTTGCTTCCCGCCATCCTGCCACCGATAATGAGTTCAATAGTACTTAGAAAACCCCTGCCCCGCTCGGTGTCTCGCGGCCCGGCAAGAAGCCTGCCACTCCAAGGGTCAACCACATCGCCAACAGCATTAACTACCACCAGAGCCCCAACTACTAGCCCTTCGCCGACTTTCCGGCTGGCAGTACCCAGTCCACTTTTCGTAGCCCGGTGTATGCCCAAGACCTTGCCCACAGTAGCACCTGTGCCGGCTCCAACACATCCTTCAGCTACCTCACCACTCTTCGCTGCCAGACACGCCTGATAACCCTCCTCAGCTCCCGGCCTTCTCCGCGGATCGCCGATATTAAGATCAAAAATGATAGCCGCTGGCACTATTGGCACCCTCATGACCGATGTCTCATGTCCATAACCACGTTCCTCGAGAAAACGCATTACGCCACAGGCGGCATCAAGACCAAAAGCACTGCCACCGCTGAGCATCACCGCCTGAACTTTCTCCACGAGCTTTGTGGGCCGCAGCAGGTCAGTCTCCCGTGTACCTGGTGCTGAGCCACGCACATTAACACCTGCCACTGCCCCGCTTTCACACAACACAACGGTGCAACCTGTCACTGCCACTCTGTCAGTATAGTGTCCGACCTTTATGCCAGGCACATCAGTTATCGCATTAAACATGTCAACCCGCCCAAAAACAGAGCCTTCTCAGCACCTGCCGAGAAGGCTCTGTACACGCTCCCTTTTTCCCGTCTCGGTCATTGCTGATCCAAGCGGTCTTGGTCTTTAAAATGATAATGTGCTCACCGCCATTAAGGTCGATGGCAATTATATGCTAGCACAGCAGCGATTGCCTGTCAACTGGCCAATAACTGAACCAGACATTAGGGATTGACGAAACTTTATCCTTCTTAGACGCCTGTTACCACGGACTTAGAACCTCGGACAGAGGCTGGGCAGGGACAAAACGCCGCTAAGGCACTGGGCCTCTCACCACTCTGTGAGAAGTAGGATTTAAGAACATGGCAATTACAGATTGATTATACGTCGGCCACTAACTGCCTAGGCAGTTCATCAATTGTAACTCTCACTTCGGTTAACATAAGGGCCTTTGCTGTCTACTAAAAGGACATAGCCCACGTCCGGCAGCCAATGGCTCATCAGCAGCTACCACATCTGCCAAAGTAAATGCTGGTGTAATACAACGGGGAAAATTTCTTGTAGTTAAGGTAGGCCTTTAATCCCCGGTTTCAGGGATGTAGAGAAAGTTGCACTTTCCGACAATCTTTGCTATATTAATATTACCAAGCCTTTAAGTCAGTCCAGCGAGGCTGGCAAGGGTTATTTATGAGTAAAGAGTACCACTGCGGCATAAATAAATACCCAGCACGTCACCTCCTTTCTTTACCCACTGAGACCTCTTGCCACCCGATGGCAGGAGGTTTTTTTAGTGGCTGAAAGGATACTTCTCTCTCCGGAGGACATCAGGAGAGCACTTGTCCGCATTGCCCACGAGATTATAGAAAGGAACAAGGGCGCCAGAGACATCGTGCTTGTGGGCATGCAGACGCGTGGGGTTCCTCTGGCGAAGAGGCTTGCCGCTATCATCAAAGACATTGAAGGTTTTGCCATACCTACGGGCTCACTTGATATCAGCCTTTATCGCGATGACCTTTCCCGCCGACCACTGAAACCGGTGGTCCATCCCACAGATATACCGGTGGATATTACCGACAAACATGTCGTTCTTGTTGACGATGTTTTTTACACCGGGCGCAGTATCCGTGCTGCCATGGATGCTATTATGGACTTCGGTCGCCCTAGAACAATTCAGCTCGCAGTACTGGTCGACAGGGGACACCGGGAACTGCCGATACGTGCCGACTATGTAGGCAAGAACATCCCCACCTCACGCAGCGAAGAGATAAAGGTATATGTCACCGAGATCGACGGAGAAGACAAGGTGACAATTGTAACACCGAACAGGGGAGGTGCGGTATGAACTCAGCAGAACAAACAGCACGGGCTGCCATGTCGGAGACATTACCAGGCTTGTCCACGCCGGTATGGCAGCACCACCATGTGCTTGATCTCGACGACTTCAGCCGCGAGGAGATTGACCTGGTTATGGAGACCGCCGAGGCCATGGCAGAGGTGCTGCAACGAGAGGTAAAGCGTGTGCCAGCACTGAGAGGCAAGACAGTGGTAACGATGTTCTACGAGCCGAGCACACGGACACGTGCCTCTTTCGAACTCGCCGCCAAGAGCCTTAGCGCTGACACAATAAGCCTAGATGCAACCAGAAGCAGTGTAACCAAGGGGGAGTCACTGCTGGACACACTGCGCACCATCCAAGCGCTAGGGGCTGATATTATAGTCATGCGCCATCAATATTCTGGGGCCCCCTACATTGCTGCCCGTCATATCAGCGCAAGCATCATTAACGCCGGCGATGGTTGGCATGCCCACCCGTCACAGGCACTGCTCGATATCTACACTATCCGCAGGCACCTGGGTGACCTTGCTGACCGCAAGGTGGTGATAATTGGTGACATCATGCACAGCCGCGTCGCCCGCTCCAATATCTGGGGCATGACTACCATGGGGGCGAGAGTGGTACTGTGCGGTCCGCCAACCCTGCTCCCACCGGGGCTCAAAGAGTTCATCAGCCGCTTTTGGCCCGCACAGGTCACCGTGGAGACTGAAATAGAGAAAGCCATAAAGGACGCTGATGTGGTCATGCCCCTTAGGTTACAATTGGAAAGACAACAGAGCGGGCTTATTCCCAGCATCAGAGAGTACATCCGGCTCTATCAGCTAAATGAAGACAGGCTGGCTCTGGCTAAGCCTTATGCCCTGGTAATGCACCCCGGACCGATGAACGAAGGAATCGAGATAAGTCCCGCAGTGGCTCAGAGCACACAATCGGTCATCGAAGAGCAGGTGACCAATGGCGTGGCAGTGCGCATGGCTCTCCTGTATCTAGTAGCTGGAAGGAAGAACAACTAATGGCTAAATTGCTTATCCACGGCGGACACATAATCGACCCATCACAACATCTGGATATCACGGGCGACGTTCTGATTAAGGACGGGAAAATAGTATCCGTGGGAGATACAAGAAATACCGCCCTTCATGACGCCGATATCATACTGGACGCTTCCGGAATGGTGGTCAGCCCGGGCTTCATCGACTTGCACTGTCACTTGAGACAACCTGGCTTCGAGGATGCCGAGACTATTGCCACAGGTACCCTCGCTGCAGCTAGAGGCGGTTTTACCACCGTGTGCTGCATGCCCAATACCTATCCACCTCTCGATGACCGCGCTTCTGTAGATTATGTAAAACAGCTAGCAGCAGCTGAAGGATATGTGCGTGTGCTACCCGTCGGTTGCATCACCAAAGGGAGGAGAGGGGCAGAGCTGGTGGAGATGGACGAGTTGGCGAGAGCAGGGGTAATCGGTTTCAGTGATGACGGGGAGCCAGTTGCCAGCACGCGGACAATGCGCTTGGCGATGGAGTACGCTTCTCGACTGGGACTGCCCATTATAGAGCACTGTGAGGACAAGGGGTTGAGCCAGGGTGGGGTAATGAACGAAGGTTGGGTATCGGCTCGGCTCGGGCTGAGAGGCATCCCGGCAGCTGCGGAGGAGATAATGGTGGCGCGGGATATCAATCTCGCCGCGCTCACCGGGTGCCGGCTACACATCGCTCATGTCAGCACCGCTGGCTCAGTCAAATTAATCCGCGATGCCAAGAAGAAGGACATTCCAGTTACGGCAGAGGTCACTCCACATCACCTCCTGCTCACCGAGGAAAGAGTAATGGGTAAGACCACCGGGAGCAACACCCTAGCATTCTACGACACCAGCGCTAAGGTTAATCCGCCCCTGCGTACCTGTACGGACATCAAAGCCTTAGTCGAGGGTATCAAGGATGGCACAATTGATGCCATCGCCACCGACCATGCGCCGCATACGCTGGTGGACAAGCTTTGTGAATTTGATGTCGCCGCCTTCGGTATTAGCGGTCTGGAAACCGCTTTCGGCTGTTTGATGTCGCTGGTACATAATAAGCAAATAAACTTGATGGTACTTATATCGCAGCTCACCTGCAAGCCAGCGAGAATTATCGGCACAAAGTACGGAGAGCTAGGCACATTGAAAACGGGGACACCTGCCGATATCACACTGTTCGACCCGAACAGGGAGTGGCTGGTGGACAGCAGCAACTTTGCCTCGAAGGGTAAGAACACACCATTCGATGGGGAGCTTCTCAAGGGAAAAGTAATGGTCACCATTGTGCAAGGCGAGATTGTCCACAAAGATGAGGACATTAGGGTGAAACGGAGGAGCAGAGCATAAGGCCTCGACAGCCTATGTCTCAGCAAAGAGTAGGTAGCATAAATAAGAATGTGACACATGGCTAAAAAGGGAATTCTGGTACTGGAAGACGGAAGCGTATATGAGGGTCACTGCTTCGGTGCCGAGACCACAGCTTATGGTGAAGTGGTATTTGCTACCAGTATGACCGGTTATCAAGAGATGCTTACCGACCCCTCATTCGCTGGCCAGATAGTAGTCCCCACTTACCCACTCATCGGCAACTACGGGATAAACGACAGGGACTGCGAGTCGGCAAGAATCCAAGTGAGCGGTTTTGTTGTCAGGGAATACTGCCCGACACCAAGTCACTGGCAAAGCAAACAGACCCTGCACGACTACTTGCTAAGCAGTGGAATCCCAGCACTTGCCGGGGTGGACACCAGAGCGCTGACGCGGCGTCTGCGCGTAGCAGGCGTGATGATGGGTCTGCTTACTTCAGATATGACCACTCAAGAGGCACTGGAGCAACTCAAGAAATTGCCACCGTATGGCAGCATTGACTATGTTAAAAAAGTCACAAGCGCAAGAAAACATGCGTGGGAGCCCTACGGTGACCGAGTGCTGTGTCACATTGCAATTGTTGACCTTGGCTTAAGGTACAACATAGCCCGCATACTGTCGCGCCTTGGTGCCCTAGTCACGGTTGTCCCCTGTACCGTGTCTGCCGAAGAAATTGTGGATGGATTGAATCCCGATGGTATCGTGCTATCGCCTGGACCTGGCAATCCCGCCATCCTGGGATATATGCTAGACACAGTACGTAAGCTAGTCCTCAAAAAACCGGTGATGGGTATTTGCTTAGGTCACCAGCTTATTGCTATGGCATTCGGCGCCAGCACATTCAAGTTGAAATTCGGGCACCGGGGCAGTAACCATCCGGTCCGCGACTTGGCTACCAACAGGGTGTATATAACTACCCAGAACCACGGCTACGCTGTGGATGCTGACACATTAAAAGGAGGTCTTGAAATCAGCCACATTAATCTGAACGATGGTACAGTTGAAGGGCTGCGTCACCGGGAACTCCCTCTTCTGTCCATACAGTACCATTCCGAGGGCAGCCCTGGACCACAGGACAGTACATATTTATTCCAAAGCTTTATAGGAATGGTGCGAGGGAACAAATAGATGTCCAAAGTCTCCAAAGTTCTGGTCATTGGCTCCGGGCCCATAATTATCGGACAAGCGGCCGAGTTCGATTATTCCGGTGCCCAGGCGTGCAAGTCGCTCCGCGAAGAAGGAGTGACCACTGTGCTGGTCAACTCCAATCCGGCGACCATCATGACTGACGAGGGTATCGCCGACATCGTGTATATCGAGCCGCTCACCGTGGAGGTGCTGGCACGGATAATTGAACGTGAGCGTCCCGATGGTATACTGCCTACCTTAGGTGGGCAGACCGGGCTTAACCTTGCGGTACAGCTTGCTGATGCTGGTGTGCTGGACAAATACAATGTCAGGCTATTGGGCACGCCGTTGGAGACAATAAAGAAGGCAGAGGAACGATCTCTGTTCAAGCAGCTGCTATTAGACATTGGCGAACCAGTACCCCCCAGTGTCACCGTGCACTCCGTAGCCGAAGCTAAAGCATTTGCCCGCGAAATCGGCCTGCCGCTCATCATCCGCCCTTCATATACACTCGGTGGTACAGGCGGTGGGATAGCTTACACCATGGAAGAACTAGAGCAAATAGTGGCTAATGGGCTGGCTTCCAGCCTCAGTCATGAAGTCCTAGTAGAAAAGTGCGTCCTCGGCTGGAAGGAGCTGGAATACGAGGTTCTACGCGATGCTGCCGACAATTGCATAATCGTGTGTAACATGGAGAACATCGACCCCATGGGCATCCACACCGGGGAAAGTATCGTGGTTGCCCCCAGCCAGACGCTGACTGACAAAGAGCACCAGATGCTGCGTTCTGCCAGCCTGAAAATAATCCGCGCTCTGGGCATCGAAGGCGGTTGCAACATACAGTTCGCCCTCACCCCCCATCCCATAGTCGCCGAGAAATGGGCACCTGACCAGCTCCAAGTCAGCGAAAGCCAGTATTATGTCATTGAGGTAAACCCCAGAGTAAGCCGCAGCTCAGCACTGGCCAGCAAAGCCACTGGCTATCCGATCGCAAGGGTGGCTGCCAAAATTGCGGTGGGTAGGAGGCTTGACCAAATCCCCAACCGCGTTACCGGCAAGACAATGGCAGCATTTGAACCTGCCCTCGACTATTGTGTGGTGAAAATCCCGCGCTGGCCTTTCGATAAGTTCACCTTGGCTGACCGCACCATCGGTACTCAAATGAAGTCCACGGGCGAGACCATGGCTATTGAGCGGTGCTTCGAAGCAGCACTGCAAAAAGCTGTCCACTCGCTGGAATTCGGCAGGAGGACTCTGCTCTGGGAAGACAAGAGCTGGGCACAGTGCCATATCGAATCTCTTCCCCTGTACCCCAATGACCTTAGGCTGTGGGCTATAATGGCAGCGCTAAGACGAGGCGCCAGTTGTGAGCAGATATCACAGCGCACCGGCATTGACCCTTGGTTCATCTACAGGATGCAAAACATTGTCAATATGGAGAGACGGCTGCTCTCAGAACCGCTGACCCCGAGTCTGATGTGGGAAGCAAAGCGACTTGGCTTCTCTGACGAGCAAATAGGTGTACTGGCTGACAGGCTTCCCGAACAGGTGCGCCAATTGCGCCAAAGTTGGCAGATAAGGCCAGTATACAAGATGGTGGATACCTGTGCCGCCGAATTTGAGGCCGAGACACCCTATTTTTACAGCACTTACGAGAAAGAGAATGAAGCCGAGCCTCTGCAGGGGGATAAGGCAATTGTCATCGGGAGCGGGCCGATCCGCATTGGACAGGGGATAGAATTCGACTATTGCTCTGTTCATGCCGCCTGGGCTCTCAAAGAATCGGGTGTGCGCAGCATTATGATAAACTCAAATCCGGAGACCGTTTCTACCGACTTCGATACCAGTGACCGACTTTATTTCGAACCATTGAACGAAGAAAGTGTGAGAAATGTCATAGAAAATGAAGCTGCCCCCGAATCCGATCCACCGCCCGCTGTGGTCCAGTTTGGCGGCCAGACTGCCATCAACCTGGCGGAACCGCTGGCACGTAGTAACCTACCCATACTGGGGTCAAGCGCCGAGACTATCGACATAGCCGAAGACCGCCGCCGCTTTGAGGAGTTTCTCAGCCGCCTAGGGATACCACAACCCCCCGGGGCTGGCGTGACTACAATGGGTGAGGCCATAAGCACCGCTAGTCGCCTCGGCTATCCAGTCCTCGTCCGCCCCAGCTATGTACTGGGCGGCAGGGCTATGGAAATCGTCCACAACGAGGAGGAACTAATCAGGTATATCTCGCTGGCACTGGAAATGGACAGCAAACACCCCGTCCTCATTGATAAGTATTTTGAGGGCAAAGAGGTGGAAGTGGATGCGGTTAGCGACGGCGAAGATGTTCTCATACCAGGCATTATGGAGCATATAGAGCGTGCCGGCGTGCATAGCGGTGACTCGATAGCTGTCTACCCGGCACTGAACCTTTCCAAGCAAGAGGTGGACACCATCGTTGACTACACCATAAGAATAGCACGTGCCCTTGGTGTGAAGGGGCTAATAAACATACAGTTTGTCGTCATGCGGGATGCAGGAAACCGGAGTGCTGTATATGTGCTGGAAGCCAACCCGCGCTCCAGCCGAACCATCCCCTTCATCTCAAAAGTTACCGGCGCGCCGATGGTGCGCATCGCTACCAAGGTGATGCTCGGCATCAGTCTTAAGGAGCAGGGATACAAGACCGGTCTATGGCCCAGGCACAAGCTGGTCGGCATCAAAGCACCCGTGTTCTCAATGTCCAAGCTCACCGGGGTTGATACCTATCTGGGACCGGAGATGAAGTCCACCGGCGAAGTTATGGGGATCGACTATACCTTCGAAGCGGCTCTGGCTAAGGCACTTATCGCTGCCGGGCTCATGTTGCCCCGAAGTGGCAATCTGCTGATCAGCATTGCGGACAGAAATAAGCACGAGGCTTTGCCCATTGTTCAGGGCTTTCACTCGCTGGGCTATGGAGTGTACGCTACTGAGGGAACGGCTAGTTTCCTAGAATCGCAGGGGATTAAAGTGATTAAAGTCACCAAAAAATTGGGTGAAGGGCATCCAAACGTCATAGATGTGATCAACGATGGCTTAGTTGCTGGGGTGGTAAATACCATCACAGGTGGGCGCGTCCCGCTTCAGGACGGCTTCCATATCCGCCGTGCCGCTGCTGAGCGCCGCATCCCCTGCTTCACCTCTCTGGACACTGCCAGAGTGGCGCTCCAAGCCATTATGAATGGCACTCAACTCTTTTCCGTGCACCGTCTGCGTGAGTACCTCGATGGTGGGAGTACAAGTTGAAGCTTGCTGAAGCTTCAATAGTGTCCAATATAGAGCTTCTTCCGGGTTATTTCCTGCTCTGTGTAGAAGAACCCTACATTGCTACAACCGCTAGGCCCGGCCAGTTCCTCACCATCAGGTGTGGCGATGAACTCATACTTCGTCGTCCATTCAGTATACACAGGACTGCCGATAGACACCTGGTGTTCATTTTCTTTAAGGTCGTAGGCAAAGGGACTCACTGGCTTTCGACGCAAAAGAGGGGGGACACACTCGATGTGCTAGGACCGCTGGGAAATGGATTCTCGCTGCCCGCTTCAGCAAATGAGCTACTCTTACTCGCCGGTGGCACCGGGATTGCCCCGGTCGTCTTTCTGGCGCAGGAAGCCTTGAACCGAGAAAAGAGAGTGACACTTGTCGTAGGTGCACAGACGGCGGAATACCTTTACCCCAAGGAGCACTTACCCCAGGGCATGGAGTGCATTTTCGTCACCGATGATGGAAGTTACGGTGAAAGAGGTACCATAACACAGTTCCTTACCAGGCACGACGAACTAGTCAGCCGTGCCGACGAGGTCTATGCCTGTGGTCCTCTGGCTATGTACCAGGAGATAGAAAAACAAAGACAAACATGGTATTACAAGAAGACCGTCCAAGTTTCTTTAGAAATCAGGATGGGTTGTGGCATCGGGGCTTGCTATGGCTGCAGTATAATGACCAAAAGGGGGATGAGACAGGTGTGCAAAGATGGTCCCGTGTTTGAAATCGACGACATTATCTGGGAGGAAGTCAGGCTATGACAGTGGTTACCAGAACGCTTACAGTTGAGACCCGCGGCAACTGCGATATGATTGATATAACACTTGAAGTAACTCGAGAAGTCAACAACTCCGGCTTGCGCAATGGTATCGTTACTATATTTGTTTCGGGCTCCACTGCCGCTGTCACCACCATTGAATATGAGAGCGGACTGATAAGCGATTTTAAAAATGCTTGGGAGCGGAATGTCCCCAGGAACATACCATATCAGCACGACCAAAAATGGGGCGACGGCAATGGCTACTCTCATATTCGGGCATCGATCCAGGGGCCTTCTCTGACCATACCCTTCGCTGACCGCAGGCTGGCAGTGGGTACCTGGCAACAAGTTGTACTTGTTGATTTCGACAACCGCCCTCGGTCGAGAAAGATTGTTCTCCAGCTTCTCGGCGAATAGACACAAGCCGTACCCTTAATCTCCGTGTCGCCTTGATAACGCTTGCCTGTCACCAGTACAATGTTGCCGGCTTTCCATTGCCGCCCAGAGGCATGCTGCGATATGCGAATATGCTTGCTCAGCTATAGAAGCTACCGCTATTCAGGCGGGCAAGGAATTTACCTTAGGTATCTAAGCCGCGCGCTCTGCCAGCTTGGGCATGAGGTAGACGTACTGTCAGGCCCACCATACCCCGATCTCGACCCGCCGGTTAGGCTGATAAAACTGCCCAGCCTTGACCTGTACTCTATGTCATCCATTTCCAGACTGTTCATCGACCCGCGCAGGCTGGACTCCGTCCCTGATATTGTGGAGTGGCTTGGCGTCATCAGCGGTTACTTCGCAGAGCCTCTTTCCTTCGGTATGCGTGCCTATCGGTTCATCCGCCAGCACAATAACTACGATATAGTCCATGATAACCAGACGCTCGCATATGGCGTCCTGAGAATTCAGCAACTGGGGCTGCCGGTTGTGGAAACAATCCATCATTCGGTGTTCCTCGACCGCGAGCTTGCGGTAAAAGCAGCAAAATCTATCAAGGACAAGCTGGGGTTAAGATGGTGGTATTCTTTCCTGAATATGCAAAAAAAGGTGGCACAGCAACTCCCTTATATTATCACCGTCTCCCAAGATTCAGCACAGCATATCGCGCGCACCTTTAATATTCCGAGGGAAAGACTGCGAATCGTGTACAACGGCATCGATACTGAGATTTTTTCTCCCAATTGGGGCAAGAAAAGAGCAGAGAATAGACTTCTTACGGTTATAAGTGGTAATATCGCCGTAAAAGGCCTGAACTACTTACTCGATGCCGTCGCCATACTCAGACAACAACATTGTGTCGAACTGGTAGTCATTGGAAAAGGCGCCGATAATCCCACCACACGAAAACTTGCTGCCCAACTTGGCATTTTCGATTATGTCAAGTTCATCGGAGAGGTGACCACTGAGGAGCTGGCAGACCATTACCGCACAGCGACCATTGTGGTGGTGCCATCGACTTATGAAGGTTTTGGGCTGCCGGCGGCCGAGGCTATGGCTTGCGGTGCGCCTGTAGTGGCTACCACCGCGGGAGCCCTGCCCGAGGTTGTCGGTGATGCCGGACTGCTGGTACCACCTGGTGATGTAAGAGCCCTAGCCGCTGCTATCTCTGCGCTGCTGAACAACGAAGAGAGGCGCCGTTTGCTCGGCGAAGCTGGACACAGAAGGATAACCCAGAACTTCAACTGGGAGACCGCAGCCCGCCGTACGCTTGATATCTACGCCGAGGCAAGGGAACAGCAGAAATACCTCGCGCGTCAGCATCGGCAATGAAATCTGCTGAGGAAAGCCAAAGTTGGCTAGGCTATTGCCATATGTGCTCACAAAAGGTAAAATGTCACCAGTTTGGCTATCTTAAGCAAATACGAAAAAAGGGGCGCGTCATCTTATTATGCGCGTGTGTTTGCTCAGCTACCGGAGCTATCCTTATTCTGGAGGCCAGGGCATTTATGTCCGACATCTCAGCCGCTCGCTGCGTGACCTGGGTCACGAAGTAGATGTAATCTCAGGACCGCCGTATCCGGAGCTGGACGAAGGGATAAGGCTGATCAAACTGCCGAGCCTAGACCTCTACTCATTACCACAGAGTAAGCGCTTCTTTGTCTCTCCGGAAAAGCTAGGCTCCGTCCCCAGTCTTGTCGAATGGCTCGGTGTGTGCGCCGGGTTTTTTACCGAACCAGCCACGTTCGGCATGCGCGCTTACCATTTCCTCCGAGAACAGTCCCGCTATCGAAGCTACGATGTGGTGCACGATAACCAGAGCCTTTCCTACAGTATCCTGAAGATAAAAGAACTCGGTATCCCTGTGGTAGCGACCATTCACCACCCTATAACCATCGACCGTGACCTCGCGCTGAAAGCCGCGAAGTCGTGGTGGCAAAAGATGGGCATAAGAAGATGGTATTCTTTTGCCAACACGCAAATAAAGGTTGCCCAAAGACTGTCACACTTCATCACCGGCTCAGAAAGTGCGCGGCGCGAGATCATTGACATTTTCCGCATCCCCGAATCCAGTATAAGGGTCATTTACGATGGTGTCGACACCAGCGTGTTTACTCCCGACGTGAGCGTGCAGCGGATGGAAAACCGTCTGCTCACGGTTAACAGCGGCGACATACCGTTGAAAGGACTGAAGTATCTTCTCGAGGCCATTGCCGCAATAAGGACACAGCGGAACATCGAGCTGGTGATTGTAGGCAAACCGATGAAGAACGGCTATACAGAAGGGATCATAGAAAGCTTGGGCATTGGTGATTGCGTCATCTACACAGGCAAGATTCCCACTCATGAACTGGTACGCCACTACTCGCTGGCAACTATAGTGGTCGTGCCCTCGGTGTATGAAGGATTCGGGCTGCCTGCTGCGGAAGCGATGGCGTGTGGCGCCCCTGTGATCTCGACAACAGCGGGAGCATTACCTGAAATTGTCGGCGATGCCGGCATACTGGTGCCCCCGGCTAATTCGGAAGCCCTTGCTCGGGCTATCGTTGCCTTGCTTGATGCACCTGATAGACGTAGACAGCTCGGCGAGAAAGGACACCGGCGAGTGCGAGAGATGTTCAATTGGCACAATACCGCCAAACAGACGGCTGAGGTTTACCAAGAAGCGATCAATTTCTTTAATAGCGCAAAACGGTCGGTCCCGATACCCGCCGTGGCCAGTCGTCAAGCAGCGCCTGGCAATCAGCTAACAAAATCACTCTCAGGAGCGGTAGAGAGATGAGAACAGAGTCTTATCCAAGAAATCTTTCCCACAATTTGCTCCGTGCTACCATCGCCTTTATTGTGGAAAAACAAAAGGACGATGGCTCAATTCCATGGTTTGAGGATGGAGTCGTAGACCCCTGGACACACATCGAAAACGCTATGGCTATAGATGTCGGCGGCTATCATGAGGAAGCCCAAAAAGCCTATGAGTGGCTGGCTGAGACACAACTTGATGACGGTAGCTGGTACGCTTCGTACGAAAGCGGCAGACCCAAGGACACCTCCAAGGTTTCACATGTGGTCTCGTACATTGCCGTTGGCGTCTGGCATCACTTTCTTACCACCAGGGATAAAGCCTTCCTTAAGACAATGTGGCCCACTGTCCGAGCTGCTATCGACTTCGTTCTTCAGATGAGAGGCTCTAATGGCGAAATCTACTGGGCAAGGGACAGCAAGGACACAATTTATCCTGAAGCGCTGGTTACCAGCTGCAGCTCTATCTATTTGAGTCTGAAAAGCGCCCTCTGTATCTCATCGGTAGTAGAAGAGGATAAAACCACATGGAAACAAGCGGCAACGGAGCTAGCCAGAGCAATAAGTACGATGCCCTGCCCCTTCAGCTCAAGCAGAGGCGGCAGTTCCTGTTTCGCCATGGACTGGTATTACCCGGTCATGTGCAGTGTTGTCAATGGTGACGACGCCAGAAAGAGGCTCCAGCAGGGCTGGGACAAATTTGTTGTCGAGGGGTTTGGCTCGCTCTGCAGTCTGGAGCAGAACTGGGTCACTGCAGCCGAGACCAGTGAACTGGCTTTAGCCCTAGCCGTACACGGTGATTACCAGCGCGCCACCATGGTGTTTAACTGGCTGCAACAACTGCGGGATAGCGACGGTGCCTATTGGTATGGGATCGCTTTGCCACAGAGGGCAATATGGCCTGAGGAAAAACCCACCTGGACTTCAGCAGCAGTCGTCCTGGCGGCTGATATGTTCCAGCATATGTCACCAACCAGTCTATTGCTTGACCACCACCGACCTGTGGCGCCGTAGCACGCCCAACGTTCGCGTCATCGGGAGTTCTTCGAACATGGCAGATGCCAGTGCCAGCTTATATACCTCATATGGCGCCTGTCCGCCCTCGCTGGGATCGAGAAAAATGTCGTGGAATACCAGAAAGCCGCCTGGGAGTATATGCGGGCTCCAACAACAGTAGTCGGTAAACACCGTCTCATAGGCGTGGCCGCCATCGATGAATACCATTCCTAGAGGAGTAGCCCAGTCCCTTGCCACCACATGTGACTTCGCCACAATGGCGACAACAGTTTCCTCCAGCCCAGCGCGCTCAAGCGTGGCCCTGAAGTAAGGAAAGCTGTCTATCACGCCTTTCCCTGCATCATATACCTCAGGGTCAAAATATAGCTGCCCTGGCTGCTGTTCCTCCGAGCCACGGTGATGGTCAATGCTGAAAAGCGTCCTACCACGCAGCTTACAGGCTGAGCCGAGGTACACTGTGGACTTACCACAAAAACTGCCGATCTCCAGGCAAGGACCCAGCAGGCAGGCCTCCAGGGCAAGCTCAAATAGTCTCTCCCCCTCCTCGGGGTCAAGAAACCCTTTTATCTCACTGGCAAAAGGCGGTATATAATTTCTGGCTTCCAACTTTGCCTTACAGTATAGCAAATCATATTCCTTTTGCGGCAACAGGCCGTCTATGGCCCTGCCCAAACCAAACGCACAAATTCAACCTTTGACAAAAGAAATTAAAGCGTTTAGACTCTAGCACTAAGTAAGATGGTGTATACAGAACGGGCCCCGTTAGAATGTCCTGAAACAGGTTGAACAGGAGAAATTATCCCTTTGTTCATCCTCAAGCTCGCCTTTCCCAAGGAGGTATGAAGACTATCATGAAACACAGGATAGCCGTGCTCATAGCCCTTCTCAGCGTGCTAGCCATGCTGTACGCCTGCAAGAGCCGTGCATCGCCGCTCTCGGGGAAGGATATCGTAACAGTAAGCCGTGGTGACCTTGTGGTCACCGTTTCCGCAGATGGTACCCTGAAGATGCCCCGAGAGGTACAACTCAAGTTTGGTGCACCGGGCACAGTCAAAGAAATCTATGTGAAAAAAGGTGACAAGGTGAGGGCAGGAGCATTGCTTGCCAAACTGGATGACAGCACTCAAAAGCTGGCAATCGAAGCTGCGCAATATAAGATGGAGCTGGCATTGAATGACCTGCTGGAGAAAATCCATCCTGCAGTCATGGGCTATCCCAGGATGTACCCCGACCCGGCTACGGCGGTTCGCGCGCAGCAAGCTGTGGAAGAGCTGCAAAAGGCGCAGGAATACCTCAATCAAGGCGACTATATGAGGCTGTCCGCAGAGCTGCGGCTCGCCATCCATGACCTCGAGGCGGCTAAGAGACTACTTGAGGTTCCACCGTTGGAAGTGTCACTGAAGAGAATAGACGAGGCCACTGGAGACGAGATCGAAAACTATCCTGAAATTTCCCTGGCGATAAAAATGGTACAGCAAAGCATCCAGCAACTTAAATCTTTGCAAGCCGATTTTGAAAAAGGCGACTACAACGCACCGAGACTGGCAGCAGCGATCCAGCAAGTCTATCATACTTACCAGCAAGTGAAGAATGTGAGCGGCAGAATCCGGATGTCGCAGCGGATTGGCGAATGCTGTCAGCAATTGATGACACAAGGCATCAGGCCTGATGGTACTACCGGCGGGATGCCAGTCACCTATCCTGACACCTCCACAGCACTGTCTGTGCTGGCACAGGCGGAACAAGCACTGCTGGAATTGGAATCGTGCCACAGGCAGCCCTGCGATGAAGTCGATATCGCCACCAAGTTACGCATGGCATTGCATGACATCGAGACCAGCCGCAGCATTCTGCAAAACGATGAGCTCGTTTTTCGCAGTGGCGTCAACTTGAAAGCATTAAGGGCTGCCAATCTAAATATACAGATTGCAGAAGCCGATTTGAAACGCGCTAAAGAAGAATTAATGAAGACAGAGATATTGGCACCGTTCGATGGCACAGTTGTGGATATTGGCGTCAAGGTAAATGACCAGCTTTCTTCATTTGATTATTCCACCAAGACAGCTATCTATCTCGTGGACACAAATACAGTAGAATTGGAAGGTACTATAGACGAGGTGGATATTTATAAGGTAAAGGCAGGACAGGAAGCAATCGTGACCGCGGACGCTTTGCCTGACATGAAATTGAAAGGCAGAGTTACTTTTGTTTCTCCCGTTGGCACCAATATTGCCGGTGTGGTGGAGTTCCCTGTGACCATAGCACTCGAGCCCCCGGAGATTGAACTGAAGGGTGGACTTACCGCCAGTGCCGATATCATAATCGAATTGCGTCAAAATGTACTCATGCTACCCAACAGGGCAATAAAAGGTGGCCCCGGTAACTACTATGTGGAAGTCGTCGTGAACGAGGAAAAAGGGCTTATTGAGCAGCGAGAGGTAGAAATAGGAGCCCAGAGCAGTGCGTTCACTGAGATAGTCTCAGGGCTGGAGGAGGGTGAGCAAGTGGTAATGGAGCCTGCCAGGATAAGGTCACCACTTTCCTTCCGCTAGCTGGAGAGCGACTTCGGACAACCACGAAAGACTTGACTTGATCAAGCTAGAGAACATAGTAAAAATCTATAAGCTCGGCAATGTGCAGGTCAGAGCCCTTGATGGCATCACCTGCTCTATTGAACGTGGGGAAATGGTCTCTATAATGGGACCATCGGGCTCGGGAAAGTCCACCCTGATGAACCTTATCGGCTGTCTGGACAGACCGACCTCGGGGAAATACGAGTTGGACGGCACCGACGTCAGCCACCTCAAAGATGACCAGCTTGCTGAAATCAGGAACAGGAAGATCGGTTTTGTCTTCCAATCGTTCAACCTCCTGCCACGGGTCTCAGCCTTAGCCAATGTGGAGTTGCCCCTAGTGTACGACAGGAGAAACAGTCGCAACCGTCGCCAGCGTGCCCTGGAGGCACTGGAGGCTGTGGGACTGGCACACCGTGCCCACCACCGCCCCACAGAAATGTCGGGTGGTGAACAGCAGCGGGTAGCCATCGCCAGAGCACTGGTGAACAACCCGGCAATCATCCTCGCCGACGAACCTACCGGCAATCTGGATACCCAGACAAGCCACGGCATAATGGTACTCCTCCAGCAACTGAACAGCAGGGGCATCACTATAGTACTGGTAACACACGAAGAAGATATTGCCACATACACTAAACGAACTATCTATCTGAGAGATGGTAAGATAGTAGGAGAAAGAAAAAGATGAACCTGTGGGAAAGTATAGTAACCGCATGGCACTCAATTTACAGCAACAAGATGCGCTCTGCTCTCACCATCCTGGGCATTGTCATTGGTGTCAGTGCGGTAGACTTCTTGGTCTCATTCGGTAGAGGACACGAAGCCAATGTCACTGCCATTTTTGAGAGCATGGGGGCAAATGCTATCTACATCACCGGTTCAGTGAGCATGTCACAATCGATGGCTGGCGGTGCAAGCCTGACCCTCGAGGATGCCATTGCTATAGCCAATCCAGCACGGGCGCCTTCGGTGGCTTTAGTGGCGCCGATAATAGAGAAGATGACCAAGGTAGTCTACGGCAACAAGAATAAGAACGTTGACATCATGGGCACTACACCGGAAATCGCCGAGGTCATCAGTTATCCCGTCGCCAGAGGGGATTTCATCACCGCAGAGCATGTCAGGTCTGGTGATACCGTGGCAGTGCTTGGCGATAAGACAGCATCTGACCTCTTCGGCGATGACGACCCCCTGGGTAAGACTATCAGGATCGGCGGCACCAGATTCACGGTTATCGGTGTCCTTGAGAAAAAGGGCGGCTTTTTCGCTTCAGCAGATGACTTCATCATCATACCCATTACTACAATGCAGTCCCGGTTGTTGGGTGCCACCAGTCCACGGGGACGCCCCGTACAGACCATCGCCGTCAAAGCGGTGAGCACCGACAGAATACCGTCTGCCCGAGAAGAGATATCCGCCGTCCTTAGACAGAGGCACCACATCGGTCCCAATGAGGACGACGATTTCGTGGTCATAGACATGCAGGAAATTCTGACACGGATGCATCAGGTACTGGGCATCTTCCAGGTCTTCCTCGGCAGTGTAGGAGCTATCTCGTTGATTGTAGGTGGCATCGGCATTATGAACATAATGCTGGTATCGGTGACCGAACGCACCCGAGAGATTGGCATCAGGAAGGCGGTGGGGGCTAAGAGGAGCGATATCCTGCGTCAGTTCCTCGTGGAGGCAGCTATGTTGAGCCTCTCAGGGGGGATAATAGGGCTTACAATAGCGGCCACCGCTGCCTTCCTTGTCACCGGCGTGAAGCTGGGCCCCTATCCGGTCAAGGCACCGATGTCGCTCGACATCGTTATCATCGCCCTATCTGTAGCAACCTTCGTTGGACTTGCTTCTGGAATCTACCCAGCCTACCGTGCCGCCCGACTTGACCCCATCGAGTCACTGCGGCATGAGTAGCACCGCTACTTTCCCAGCACCAGGGAGAGAAACTCAGCCCTGGTCGCTGCGCGGCTGCGGAAAAGCCCTCTGGTAGCCGAGGTGACCACATTGCTACCCGGCTTCTTAATGCCGCGCATGGTCATGCACAGGTGCTCCGCCTGGATCACTACTGCCACCCCATCCGGCTGTAATGCCTCCAGTATGGTATCGGCTATCTGTGAGGTCATCCGTTCCTGTAGTTGCGGGCGCTTCGCGTAGATCTCCACCACACGTGCCAGCTTGCTGATGCCCACTACCCTGCCTTCCTCATTAGGTATGTAGCCGACATGAGCCACACCGTAGAAGGGCAATAGATGGTGCTCACACAATGAGTAGAATGGGATATCCCTCAGTATCACCATCTCGCGGTGCCCTACCTCAAAACCCACCGACAGCTCAGCCTTGGCATCCATACTCAGCCCGGCAAAAAGCTCAGCATACATCTCGGCGATGCGTCGGGGCGTGTCCCGTAGTCCCTCTCTGGTCAGGTCCTCGCCTATAGCCTCGAGGATAGCACGCGCCGCAGCTTCTATTTTCGCCTGGTCTACCACGATGTCCCTCCTGATATTTTCAACCTACCGCCTGGCACAGACCTCTCTGTCCAAGAACTTAACCGAACCTCTGTCAACAGTAGCATAGAGCTCAGCCCCCATATAAAGAGCAGGACTGACCCGGCTCAAGTCCAGTGTTCCCTTCGGCGTCAGGAGTTCCCTAGCAAAGTGCACAGCCACTATCTCCCCTACCACCCACACATGGTCACCATACTCCCTGTTGTCCACCATGCGACATTCGTACGCAGCATATGCATCCTTAAGTATCGGGGCACCGGTCTTGAGCGGCTTTTCCTCAGCAATGCCGAACTTACGGAACTTGTCAATCTCCTTACCACCGCTGCCACCAACAGACGCTATGAGTTCAACCCACTCAAAAGGCAAGAAATTCAGAGCAAATTCCCCGCTCTCCAGCAGAAGCTGATAGGTATATCTCTTGGGGGCAATCGAGACGCCGTACAGCGGCGGTTTGAAGGAGATGGAGCTGTGCCAGGCGACCGCCATGGCATTCTTGCGTTCACTAGCGCGCACCGTGAGGACCGCTGCTACCTTGGGGTAGTGCTGATAGAACTCCCCAATGTCTTCCGTTACAGTTTTCACCATTTCCCCTCCTTTCACACCTCGCTATCGCCAGCCGAGGGCTTTTTCAACAGCCTCTACTTCCGGTGATACCTCCACCAAAGGCTCGGCAAACCTCCGTGGAAGACTCGGGTCTTTCAGTCCGCTGCCAGTGATGACACAGACCGCTGTCTTCTCACCCAAGTCCAGCCCTTGCTTTGCCATCTTAATTAGCCCAGCCACCGAAGCTGCCGAAGCCGGCTCACCAAACACGCCCTCTTTCCTGGCAAGCAACTTGTACGCTTCGACAATTTCCCTGTCGGTAACACAGTCAATAATACCACCGGACTCATCCCGCGCCCTTACTGCACCCTGCCAGCTCGCCGGGTTGCCAATGCGTATCGCCGTAGCCACAGTCTTCGGCTTCTCCACGACCTTGCCTCTAACGATTGGTGCCGCACCCGCCGCCTGAAAGCCCATCATCTTCGGAGTCCGGCTGGCTTTTCCTGCCTGTCTGTACTCCACAAACCCTTTCCAATACGCGGTGATGTTACCGGCGTTGCCTACCGGGATGAACAGGTAATCAGGAGCATCCCCAAGTTCATCTATAATCTCAAAAGGCGCAGTCTTCTGCCCTTCTAGCCGGTACGGGTTCACCGAGTTGACCAGAGTCACCGGATGCCTTTGCACCAGGCTGCGGACTATCTGCAAGGCCTGGTCAAAGTTCCCCCTAATGGCAATGATTTTGGCACCATAGACGAGAGCCTGTGCCAGTTTGCCCAAGGCGATCTTGCCACTGGGGACAACGACGACAACCTGAAGTCCAAAACGGGCGCCGAATGCCGCCGCTGAAGCGGAGGTATTACCCGTGGAAGCACAGATGATGCTCTTGCTGCCCTCCTCCACTGCCTTGGCCACAGCAACCACCATCCCTCGGTCCTTGAAGGAACCTGTGGGATTGCAACCTTCCAATTTGAAATAGAGCGCACCACAGCCCAGCTCCTTCTCCAGCCACACCGACCTCACCAGCGGTGTATCGCCTTCGCCCAAGGTAATCATCGGTGTCCTTGGAGTCAGGGGCAAAAAATCACGGTAACGGAACAGGACGCCGCGCTTCACTTTTCAGGCCTCCACCCGGACAAAATTGCTTATTTCCCTAACCACCGGTAGCCTTGCCGTCTCCTCGAGGGCGACTTGCACAGCCGCCTCTTTGGCCGGATGTGTCATTATCACGATTTCAGCCGTCTGAGTTGCGGGGTCACTTTCCTTCTGAATGACCGCGGAAATGCTAATATTATGGTCGCCCAGTATCCTGGATATCTGGGCTAATACTCCAGCTCTATCAGCCACGTTCATTCGCATATAGTACCTCGTCTCTACCTCGGACATCGGTTTTACTCTAAGCCCCTGCTCCTGAGGTAGCCTCGCCGGAGGCACAGTGCCGCGGTTGATATTCTGGGCTATCTTTATCACATCGGAGACCACAGCGCTGGATGTCGCCGAGGGTCCAGCACCCTGCCCATAAAAGATCACATTTCCTACAAGGTCGCCTTCGACATTTATGGCATTGTAAACACCATCCACCTTAGCCAGCAACGAGTCCTCAGGAATAAATACTGGATGCACCCTCGCCTCTACATACTCGCCGCTTCGCTTGGCGATTGCCAGCAGCTTTATGGCATAGCCTAGCTCGCGGGCATAGCGGAAGTCTCTTGCCTGTAGCCTCGAAATGCCCTCATGATATACCTGCTCTGGCCTTATCTCGGTGCTGAAGGCGATGGTGGAGAGGATAGCCAGCTTATGGGCAGCATCAACGCCCTCTATGTCCTTCGATGGGTCCGCCTCGGCATAACCCAGTTCTTGCGCCTTCTTTAAGGCCACAGAAAAGTCTATCCCCTCCTTCGCCATGCGGGTGAGAATGTAATTTGTAGTGCCGTTCAGGATAGCATAGATAGCCCTTATTTCGTTGGCAATCAAATCCTCCTGGAATGGGGCAATCAGAGGTATGCCCCCGCCGACACTGGCCTCATAGCGCAGTGACACCTTGTACCTGTCTGCTGCCGTCTGCAGTTCCGTCCAGTGCTTGGACATCACCTCCTTGTTAGCTGTGACCACATGCTTGCCCCTTTTCAGGCACTCCATGATGTATTCGAAGGCAGGGTGCTCACCACCGATGAGCTCGATGGCGATATCAATTTCAGGGTCATTCACTATGTCCGCAAAACTCGTGGTGAACAACGAGTGCTGGATACCCAGAGCACCGTGCTTACTTAAATCGCACTCCAGCACCCGCCTCAACAGCAGTCTGCTGCCCGCCTCCCGGGCCAGCACATCCGGCTTGCTCAGGAGCACCTTAGCTACCCCGCTGCCAATCACTCCCAGCCCCATAAGCCCTATTCCGATGCTTTCCCTGTTGGCCACCTTACTTTCCTCGCTCCTTCAGTACCTTCTTAATTGCCCACATCTGCTGCTGCTCGGTCATAAGTCTTTCAATCTTGTGGTTTTTCCGCACCTCAGCCAGCCAGTCGCTAAGGGCATCCATTTTCAAGCCTTCCCGTATTCCATCGTCGAGCTTCCTGTCCGACTCCTTCTCCACGACTTTAACCAGCCAGTAGCCGCCTTTCGTCTGCCTTGAGACATCAGGTGTTGGCTGACTAAAAGTACCGGGTTCCAGCGAAAAGGCAAGGCGAGATAAAGCCCCGGTATCGCTCCACCTCTGTACCCAGCCCAGGTCACCACCATTGTCCCGGCTAGCGTCATCTTGCGAATACTCCTTTGCCAGTGCGCCAAAGTCCTCGCCATTCTCCAGCCTCTCCCTGACCTCCATGGCCTGTTTCTTCGTTCCCACGAGAATACCGCGGATGTGACTCCCCTGTGTCTCACTCTTCTCCAGCACCTCTACAACCCAATAACCTATATTCTTGTTGACAAAGCCATCATATACCGTCTGGCTCACCGTGCCCGGTTCCAGGGAAAAAACAAGCTCTTCGAATGTGCCACTCTCTATGCCAAAAACCTTATCCACATACCCTCTGGGCACCCAGCCCAACTCGCCGCCATAGCTTTTGGTCACAGTTTCCACAGTGAACTCCTTAGCCAGAGCAAGAAAGTCCTCACCATTGTTGAGGCGCTCCACAACTACCTTCGCCGTGTCCTCGTCCTGAAGCAGCATCGCCTGAACATAAGCCTGCTCACAGGACACCGGCACCCTGGCATCGAAATAGTCCTCGAGCATCTTGCGCGTTAGCAGACGGGTAGCGATGAAATCAGCGTGAGCCCTGTCATAGGGCAATTTCGCAGCCTTCAGGCCTTGCTTCACCTCCTCATCGGTCACAGCAAAACCGAGCCCGGCCGCTTCCCGCCCCATTACCTCCCCCTGCTCTATAGCACCGAGGGTAAGCTCAGCTATGGTGGGCAGCATCGCCTCCGCCTGTCCCTGACTGTAAAGCTTTAGGAACTTCAGATAGTAGCCCATAGTGAAAACGGAGTTGTCCACCTTCAATACCGGCTGGTTCAGCGGCTTCAGCTCCTCGGCATAGTAGCCATAGCTCGCATATGCCACCACCAGAACCATAAATAGAGTGCCGGCAATTACAGTGATGCGCTGTATCCTGCGCTCGCGTCGCCACCTCGATACCTGCCGTCTGGTAGGTTGTCGCACTGGAGCCGGTCTTGATTTCTTAGGCAAGGGCCAAACCTCTCAAATTCTGATATGCTAGGATGGTAAAGGCAAATTGTCTCAAACCGTCTAATTATGATAACATATTGCCACTGCACAGGACTACGGGGTGTAGCGCAGCCTGGTAGCGCACCTGAATGGGGTTCAGGTGGTCGGCGGTTCAAATCCGCCCACCCCGACCACAGTCTGCTAGCGAGGCACCGTTTTCCTCCGCAGCATGATATATACAATCACCACCACCGCGAGCACCGCCACTATGACTGACCACCACCATCTCCCTGTCCTCACTCTCTCCACCACCTCAAACTCGCCAACAAGTCCGGCTACCTCCACCCAGTGCACACCCGGGGCTTCGCCTTCGAGTGTGAACTCCACAGTCCTAATAGCACCTGGAACCAGAGTCAGCACCCTCATCTCCCGCACCTCACCATCCACCATCAGCACCAGGTTGTAATCGCCGCTCCTGCCACCAGTGTTCACCACCTCTACAGTGACGGTAACCACTTCACCCTGCTGCACTCTGGTGGGGTGTACCACCAGCCTGGTTACCTGGAAGCTAGCTGGTGCCGGTTCTGACAGCCTAGCCAGTATGGCAAATGGCGTGAAGTGGCTCACCATACCATGCACCTTGCCCACCTCAGCCACTGCACCCGACACCGGCTCCAGTAACTGCCACCCCTTCTCGGCATCGTAGTAGGCAATGGATATCTCCACCGCGTTCTCCGGCACCTGTTCCGGGTCGTAAGACAGCAGGAGCCTCGCCGAAGGGGAAATATTCACCGCAGAGGGTGGGGAAAGTGCGGTAGCATGAGCCGTAAACTGGTACACTGCACCCAGTATCACCGTGTTTTCAGGCGGCGGCACCACCACAGAAGCTTCACTGAACTTCAGTAGCTCCGGCGCCCTGCCATCAGTCAGCACCACCCTGGTGCCTTTGTCAAGCTCGAAGGTATGTTTTTCCGATGGGTCCTTTGCCACCAGTGCGCTGGCTAGCTCGCCCTCGGTGCTCACCCTGATGCTTGCCACCCTGCCCAGCATATTCACATTTAGAGTAAGCGGATACGCGGTGTAGGCAGCCGGGAGTCCCCCGATACCACCACCCACGCCTTCAGTGTAGCACAGTGTCCTGCCCAGAGGGCTGTTGGAAAGCTTTGACCAACTCCCCTGCGCATCCACCGCCCTTATGGCGAAGAAATAATTGGTGCAGGGGTCAAGTCCGATAACAGTGGTACGCTCAAGCGTGCCCGGCGGCTGTGGTGGTGGCAGTCCAGCTACAGGGGTCGCCGCCTGCCACCTCTCCTCAGTATTTATCGCCGTCCGGGCGTAGCGCAGGTCATATTGCACCCAGGGTCCACGGCTGGGCATGAAGCGCGGGGATGTCCAGATGAGTGTTACGCTGGTATAAGCGGTGCTCTCTACACTTAGGTCGATAATCCTGTTGTGAAAGAGGATGAACCTGCCACCGAGCTCGGCATCAGCATGAACCTCGCCCGGCAATAAACAGAGCAGGACTGCCAGTATAAGGATTACAGACCGGGAACATCTCATTCAAACGAGGTGGCCTACCTTGATTTGCTTAGTACGACCGCCTCCGCAACGCGAAGGCAAGTATGACTACCACCAGCACCACTGCTGCCGCTATGCCACCGATAAGCAGCCAGTTCATGCCACCGAGACCTTCTGTGGTCAGGTCAAGGACTTCCTCTTTGCTGCTGGTGTAAGGCTTGTCCTCAATCCACAGTTCAAGCTTGAACCTGTACTCCGCCTTCTGCCACCCCTCCTTGGGGATGTAGTTGTAGCTGAGTTCAACCTTGCCCTTCTCCAGAGGTGCCAGCGTGATGAGATTGACCTCATCCAAGGGACTACCGCCCTTGGTCACCTTGAGCACCACCTTGCCTTGAGGGAAGGGCTGGAACAGGTTGTTCACCGTGTACACGATTTCGGCAAACACCAGCTTCTTAGTCTCCGCGGAATAGTTGGGGACCACGGTGAAGCCCTCGAAATATACCGTTTTTGCCTGCAGTACTATCTTCTTGGACTCGTTGGCAGCCACCCTGAAGGTCTCCTCCGCCAGCTTGTTTCCTTCCATGTAGGCTTCGGCGATATACTCGCCGGGAGCTACTCTCATCTTCAGACTGCCGGCCTCAGAGCTGCCTACCGTCACCTTGCTGCCGCCAACCTGGCGGTACAGCCCTACCCTGGCTGGCAATAGAGAGCCATCGGCAGCCACCGCCACCACCTCCACAGAAGCAGCCTCACCAGTGACGGTCAGCCTGGCAGTTTGTCCCACAGCGCCCACAAGCCTGATGCCAGTGCCTTCGCTGTGGGCAGAGGCACTCACTCTAAGCTGGTACTCTCCGGGGACAGCAGCCTCAGTCACCTTCACCCCCACGGTAACCCTCTTCTGCTCTCCAGGGGGCAGACGGAACTCTGTTTCTGAGAGCAACAATTCCACCCCCGGGGGTGCATCTGTCGTCAGCCGGACGTTGAGCGCAGAATCGCCGTTGTTGAACACGACAACATAGACATCAGGGTTGTCTATGGTCGCGCCCTGGGGAAGCTTAAAGTCCTGACGGAAAAAGCTTCCTGAGAGAGCCAACCTTTCCTGGGCAACGGCACTGCACGGTAGCAACAATGCAACACAAAACAGGGCAGCGAGGGGGGCAAGTACCCTTGCCCCCCGCTGCCCTGCGCACCATAGTCTTTTCAGCATGGTACCAATCTTACCATATTACTGTGGCGCTGGCAATAGCCAAAAACAGAACCCAATAAACCTTGGCAAGCACACCTTTACTGGTTGGTGAGGTTAAAGGTGATATCGCCGGTGTACTCGACACTCTCGTTGGTCCAGTTTTCGCTCAGAGCAAGCCACAGGGTATTGGTGCTGGAGCCCTCGCCGTCCTCATCAGTGGCATAGGGATAGCCGGGCTTCGACGGGTCCTCTGTTGGCGATACCACGAGGTTATCGGCATTAGCCTCATTAGCGACGCGGATAGCGTCATCTAGCGTGGGACTCACCCAAGCCTTCAGCCCAAACTCATTATCGCCGGAGGGCTGTTCCTCACTCCAGTCGAGAATGGCTAAGTCACCCTGAACATCGCCAGTCCAGTCAGTGGTCCACACCGGCACCGTATAGGGGCCGTTGGCGATGTAGGTGGTAACTATACCGGTCTTCTGACTGTCAGAATCGGTGAAAGCCAGACCGGGCTCCACCTCCCACACCACCTGGTTACCCTGCCCGTAGCTGACTGTTATCTCGCTGGCAAAGTTCATGTTCTTACCGGTGACATTAAGCGCATCGCCTGATTTGCCCTTGGTGTTGGTCGCCACAGCCACGCCACGCCAGTCATCGTTGTTGAGAACGCTCGCCCTGGCAACGTTGCCCACTTTGAAGGCAAAGACCCACGTTCCTGACTGCTGGCTCAGATTAGGCACGACACATTGATCCGTGACTAGCGCCCATTTGGTCGAGCCACCAGCGTCTATGCTCCAGCCACCTGTCTTGTCCCAGGTCAGTATGGCGCAGTCATGGAGGTCGCCGCTTGTGGGCACTTCGTTGGGATCCCAGGAGCCGCCATTCACATCGTAGAACAAGGTCACCTTGACTGTCTGGACGGTGTTGAGCGTGTTCCTGCTGTACACAGTTGCCCGGGCGTAATAAGTGCGATTGGGGTCCATATCTACTACAACGTTCCCGCCTTCCTGGGCATCGTAGATGTTAAATTCAGTGACGTTGGGCGGCTTGACGATAGTGAACTTGCCGGTGACCTCGGCGCCGTAAGCCAGCGGCACCAGACACAACACCAACACCAGCGCTACTAATATGCTGAGCCATTTCATTTGTGTTACTTAAACACCTCCTTTCTGAGTTTTTGAGTCCGTAAGCAAATTTAGTTCCGATCTTTAATAGTCGCTGTTCTCTATACCGTCTCACCACCTCCTTTGTCAGAATTATAGAAAAAAACCGACCCTTTTCGGGTCGGTCTCACTACTCGCTCCGTACCGGCCAAGTGACCGCACTACAGCCGGTACTTCATCGCACCCCGATGCAGCCCGGTTATACCAGTCCTCTTTTACCCTTCCTTAAGTCTCTCCTCCGGCACTCCTGTCCAAACAGCGTAGCTTGGATACTATTATACCATGCCTGTCAATACCCGGGTGCTATGCCGCGATCTACACCTACTCTGCGCCTACCAGCCGCTCCACCGCTCTCAGGGCGTTAATGCGCCCCTTGACACCGGAAGAATACAGCCGGTCACAACTGGCCTCAATGGCGGCGCGCACCTCATCGTTGGCCCGGCCGTCGCCGTTTCTGTCATTAGCTACGCTGAACAGGAGTCCGGCCAGCCCGGAGACATGCGCCGCCGCCATCGAGGTACCGCTAAGCGCCTGGTACTTGTTACCAGGCAGCAGGGAGTAAATCGAGACACCTGGAGCCGCCACCTCCACCCAACTACCTTTGCCCGACCATGCCGTCACTTCATCGTGCATGTCGGTAGCCGCCACGCCGAGGCACTTTTCGTAGTAGGCAGGGTAAGTCAACCGACTGCCCAAATAGTTCCCTGAGGACGCCACCAGCACGGCACCCTTTTCCCAGGCGTAGCTAACAGACCGCTCGACCTCTACCGAAGGCTCTAGAAGGTAAAGGCTCATGTTTATCACCCTAGCGCCATGGTCAACAGCCCAGATGATGCCCTTCGCCAGCGCCTCAGCAGTGACCCAGCCGCCATCATCAGCCACCTTGACATTCAGTAACCGGCAATCATAGGCTAGGCCGGCAATGCCTACACCATTGTTCGCCGCCGCAGCGATAATCCCGGCGACATGCGTGCCATGCCCGTACACATCGCCTGCGGTGGGGCTGGTAGTGAAATTGACCTCAGCCACCACCCTGCCCACCAAGTCTTCATGTGTCCTGTCAATGCCGGTGTCCAGCACAGCGATGATGACACTGGCATCTCCCGATGTCACCCGCCATGCCTCTGGCACCAGCGCCTTGAAGATAGACCACTGCAGCGAAGCATGGCTGTCTCTAGTGACTGAAGCAGCCATCGCCGGGGCTGCCGAACCGTCGTAAGGGATGACCGCCACCCTGCCAGTTGGACGGTCTGCCCGGGACACCGGCTGACTGGACACGCCCATCAGGAGCACTATGGCCAACACTAAACTGACAAAAGCCGACCTTTTCATCGCCTTTCCGGTAACAGTCTAGAGCCGCACGTCTTTCTCCGAATCCACCGCCGGTAATGAATTTGCCCCCGAATTTGGTCACATTCAGAGCGTATTCGCTACGGCACCCGGCGGTCACACCTTGCCAAATTGCAGGGAAGTCACCAATTGGTAACTCACCAAAGCCTCTGCCGATGGGAAATCGGTACCCCCGCACTTGTGGGAAGGAATTCCTAAACTGGCAGGAGTAACACAACGACTGGAGATTATGTAAAATCGCTGTTGACAGCCAGATGCCTTTGTGACATATTATCAGCAAGCTTTACTTGGCAGCGGCTGAAGGGAGATGCCTGTGAGCACGGAAAGGGTCATCAATACGGTAATCGTGCTGGCAGCCGTCATCGCCATATTATGTTTACTGCCGGTACTGTCCCGGCATGTCTGCGACATCCCCTGCAGCAACCGGCAAATAGCACTGGCAGGAACGAGCCCGCCCAATACAGACCCCAAACCAGCCCCGAACACCGACAACCGAACCGGAGAGCAAAGGGCCGAGCCGGGGGCAGCGGAAGATACAGCGCTTGGCAGACCTCAGCCTGAGATAACGCTGGTGGAAATATTCAGCGACCCGGGCTGCACCCAGCCCGTCCAGAGCCTGACACCGCAAACAACCTACTACGCCAGGGTAGATGTAAGAATGCGCATGGGCAATCAGCTATCGCAGCTCAGAGAGGTAAGAGTAACCGTCTTCTACGATAGTGCTGGTACAAATCCGCCGCCCCCGCCGGTGAGCAACCCCCAGACCTGCGCCATACTGCTCTGCAATATAGACAGGCCACCTCTATGGGACATCAACGCCGGGAGTCCAACAAGCTGGCAGATACTCCCCGACCAATGCCAGCAGCCAGACCTGACCAAGAAAAGCGGGACATGGGTATTCGCCTTCAAGCCGGGCAAGGTGGCTACAGCAAGCCCGCCGGGTAACTGGGATGTCTGTGCCAAAGCAACCAGCAAATTCCTACTAGCAGATGAACTATGCGTGCGCAACAAGGCCATGAACTGGTACGGCGAGATAACCTTTAGCGCTGGCCTGCTGGACTGGGGCGAGGTACAGCCGGGATTGCGTTTCGAGGACATGCCACCAAACCCCCGCAGCCTCACAGCCACCTATATTGCCAATGGCAGCTACGGAGTGGACATCAAATCGGGTGACTGGTCGGGTGGGGCTACGACCATTTACCTTGACGAGACTGGTGGCAACCCGCCTGCCGGGGAAATGCAGTTCGCACTGAAGATGAGCACTGCCGGAAACTTAAGCGATGCCATCACCATCAGGAAAAGTTACACTCCTATCGGCAATGGTACCCAGACAGGAGAAGGGGGAGTGGCCAGCACCAATACCTTCTATCTGTCCCTGACGGAATCGGACATCCCTGCAGAGACCTACAGCGGCACCATCAGCTACCTTATCACGCCGAGATAACAACAGTACTCAGGCGTGTAGATTTAGTAGCACAGGTGTTTATTGTTTGCAGGGAGGTGGCTAAGGAGAGGATGTTATTTCTTCTTTAGCTTGAAAGAGGAGACGATGGTGGGAAAAGGATATTTCTCGTAGAGACTCTTTTCCGCCAGCGTGTCTATTTTATAGACCCGACCCTCCAGCTGCCTGAAAAACGCCTCCCCGTGGAAAGTACCATAGAACTCGGTCTCATACTCATAAGCCAGGTACCAGTCCCAGGACTTGTTTACGGACGGCTTGTTCTCCAGCATGACCACCTCTTTATATGCGGTGCCAATCGCCATGAGCCAGCGCTGTGCCGCCTCCTGCGCCGGTATCCCTTCTATGACGTCTATCCTGAAAGAGCCCTTTTTGGAAGGGGCCGTGCCTACGCACACCTTACCGTCGGTGCTTATTTCCAGTTTCCAGCTATAGGGGTACCTGATAGTGTAGCCCCATTGTTCACTGGTGTAGTCAACAAACCCCTGTCTGGTACAGGCAGAGAACATGCCTGCCCACAGTATGACAGTGACTCCCAGAAATATCATTAGCTTGCGGTATTCCACTTCGGCCTCCTTGTCCTAGTCAGGGCAAAATTATACCAGAAACATCCCGCTCTTGCTTTTTCAACCGCCGGCAGGGCTCTTTGTCAAATGTTGTGGAAACAGCTTCGAGATGGTACGAACCCCAGGAGCATTTTTCTCCAGTAGACCTCCGCGTTTTTCAGTCCATAAGAGATGCGTTTAAGCATCTTGATTTTGGTATT